>JACLAB010002335.1_pt1 | contig 43001 bp, 40 predicted proteins | sample 8027921 | NCBI WGS metagenome assembly JACLAB01 (sample SAMN15725117, study PRJNA655200) | protist metagenome | isolation source: fluorescence activated cell sorting (FACS) single amplified genomes of... | place: USA: West Boothbay Harbor, Gulf of Maine | collected 2000-07-19 | reverse complement strand
GTATACACAAAAGATGGCCTTTTCCTGATATGAAAAATAGATTACTTCATAGAGCAGTAATGGATTTCAATGATTTAGACTATACTGATATCTAAGGAACAGCGTCTAGCTCTAAATATTTGCATTTGTTTGAAAATCTTTCATATGCCTTCCAATACTTGCTCTGTATATTGTTTATCAAAGTGTATTACTAGATGAGTTCGTTCTGTGTCGCCGTAGTTAAAAACTGTATGCGGTATTGTAGTATCCACATAGTATGCTTTTCCCGGTAGTAACTTGTATGATATATCATCAAGAATAAACTCGCAACAGTCGTTTGATGTAATAGGAATATGTATTTTTGCTTCGTTATCGTTGTCTGAATGCAACGGTAAAACAGCACCAGGATCAAACTTTGCCAGTAATGCTCTTTTAAGTCCTGGAATTTTTGATATTAAGTTTTTGCCTTCGCCATAAGATAATTGTGTATATTGCAGTGATAACTTATCTCTAGGCCGAATTGAATTATAAGGAGGACTTATATCTGTACTATTAATCAACGGTCCATACAACACCCAACCGTGAATTTTTTTTAGTCCTTCAAGTGTGTGTCCTTCTTGACAAAGAGCTTCAATCTCTTGATTAATTTTTAATATTTCTTGTTCAGTATATAGAGAATGGTCTGGGTTTCCTACAGTCCACATCTGATTTTTATAAACAGTTTGAACTTCTAGTACATAGTCTTTAAGTTTATTAAAATTGAATTTTAAATCAATCTCTTTCATATGTATGATCCTTTAATAACTTATTGTCTAAGGAAGATCGTCGATAACAATATAATTGCCAGTAACATTTTGTTTCTCAGCAGCATCTTCCATTAATGTTTTCCAGCCATCTAATACATCGTGTCTAGCTATAATCATATGCATTCTATCTTCGTTACTATTATTAACGACACTATGTTCATAATACAAATTCATTGCATAGGTGCCGCCTTCTTCCATAATCAACTCTTCGCCGTCACCCCATATCCATTTACATCCTTTTGGATTATTAAGTGCAACATTGATGTTTTCAATTAATTTTACACTAGAGTCTTTATGCAAATCAATTTTGCCGCCGGCTCTAAGTAGCATAAATCTAACTCTGCCATACTTATTACATGGAAAAACTTCTTGTAGCCACTTAGTTGTAGTAGGACACCTATCTGCTATTTCTGTCCATACATAATCATTACTAGCTTCTTTACCATTTTTATAACCATAAGTATCAAAGTTTTCATGCTTGTAAGCTCCCAGACCGTGAATAGTTAAACTTTCCCATCCGTTATGACTATAATCATCGCTTCTGTGCGGAGTAAACTTATCAATAAGAGCAAACGCCTCGGCTAACATTTCCTCTCGGGGCATATCAATATCTAATTTTAAATATTTTCCGTCTGACTCGAAATATTCTCTCATGTTAAAATCTTTTCACTGTTGGTTATTGGGCAGTAACTTTTCCAATCATGTTCATGCCATGTTGGTGTGTTAAATTCATTAATATTCCAAAGATTAAAGTCTTTAACATTTCCAAATTTTATTGCCTGTTTGTCTGTAAAGCAGTTTCCTAATCTAGTAGGGATATACAAAAATATGTTTTCGTCTATATTTTTTAAAGTATTGATTAAATTATTTTCTCTTGCAATTCTAAACTTTACTGTTGCTGTATTTACATACGGAACATGATTAAATACATCACTTGCATTAAAAAATGTTGTCTCTCCTGGTACTATAAAATTATAGTTGTTTGATGCAAACAGATCCATTAGCTTATAATCAAAATTTAATTTTTTAATGTCATTCCATAGTTCTTGAAAATTATCAAATTTACTTTCAAAGTCTTCCCACCAGACTCGTGTTTTTTCTTCGAGATTTTTTAAGTCATGGTTAAAATTATCAGGCACAAACTTTAAATGATTCATATAGAATGACGGGTAGTCTGTACCGTCCCATTCATCTATTAGAGATTTCATAAAGGTCAAAACTGAATAACTTACGTCATAAAATGTAACTTTAGTATTATAATGATAAGTTAGTTTATTAAGATTAAATAGCCAATTTAATCCGGTTCCAGTAGACACATAATGATCAATTGGATTGTCAATTTTTATTTCTTGAGCTAGTACATCACTATTCCATGGTGCTACTACAGTGTTACAAATTAATGTATAATTAAATAATGAAGTTACATGTCTTAAAAATACATGATCGTATTCATAATATAGATAGTCTTTATGATTTCTAATATTGTCACCGACATCAGTAAATATTGCATTATTCTTTAAACCAACATCTACAAAATTCCAGCCGTGTCGTTGTTGTGAATATGTTCGTTCTGTAGTACCTTGCTTAACCCATACAGGAATTTCGGCGTCATTATTAACGCATTCTTCACTTCTGATTGGTGCTATCTTGGAGTGTTCTTTATGAAAATCTAAATCTCCCATTTTTGGAGATCCTATTCTTCTAAATTCTTCTAAATTTAAAATAAAAAACTGATTATGTATTTCATAATACGCATCGCCGCGATCTAATATATGACCAGCTAGTGTAAAATGTTCTGTGCATTTTTCTTCAATATAATCAAATAATCTATCCGACAGTCCGAGGTGTGTTCCTGTTATTACAACAGCAATATGTGTATAAAAATCATCTTCTGCTGCTCTCTCGATTAACTTATCTGTAGTATCATCTATTAATATGTCATGAGATTTTTGCAATAATTTTGATAAAAAATAATCACTTATATTTTTTGCAGTTTCTTTTGACGACTCACTGAACTGGTTTTCGATATTATTAAAGATACCGTAAACAATTTTATTTTCTTTTTTAATTTTATAATCCATATGATTTTACCATCTCTTATTTTTATTTAACTCTATAAAAAACTTATCTGGAAAAATTTCCCAAACAGTTTGATCAGTTCCTCTATAGTATACATCTTTTATACGTTTCATCTGACCTGTTTTTTCCATAGCAGGAGCAAATACTTTATGCACTATGCGTTGCGTACCTGCTTCATTTTCATTAGAAGTTATAAAAGCTCTAGCACCTTTGGGAAGCCATTCTAAACAAGCAGGAATTAAAAATTGTCCTGTAGCGTGTTGATGCGTAACAATTTGATTTCGTGTTCGTAAACTAACCAGCGGTAATTTATCTGTAAACACACATGTTCTAGCAGCAACTCTAAATGTATTAGGGCCCATTACATCGTCAAATGTATGTGCTGCTACACTGCCTACAGCTTCATTATTATAGTATAATATCCAAGTTTGCCAGTTAGCTTCTTTACGAAAACAATCTACAAGCATATGCTGCGATGCATTATTTTCAAAGCCGCGGGCAGCAGCTCCTTCATAAAATTCAGATAATTCTAAGTCTTCACTCCAAGGGATTATTTTATACATTTAGCTTTTTCTATAAAGTCATTAGGAAAGTTCTTTCTAAAACTCTCCCAACATAATTGTTCTAATAAATTTAAAGGTTGCGGTGCATGCCAGTCAATGCCTAACGATTCAATGTGTTTACGCATTTCTTCTTGCCGTGTGCTGTATATATGACTAGAATGGTCTGCTATGCTAATAGGACCTTCTTCTTCATTATACGCAAAAAAATAGTTAATGCTTTTGAGCTTTCCGTTTACTACAAAATAACTGCTAGGGTGCATACTGTATTTGTAAATACCTAAACTCTTGTGCGCTTGAATTATGTCTAGCATTTGTTGTTGCCAGTCAGGCAATACACTATCGTAGTTTGCTTGGTCACATTTTGCAAGTTCCCAAAAATCAGGACCTTCTATTTCTAAATGTAATTTTCTTTCAGAGTGGTTAATAGTTTTTATTATAGGAACTAATTCAGGATATTGTTCGCTCATCTGTGTAATATACTTAACTTCGCGCAGCCATTTTGATTCCATTAGTGCAGGATCGACTACTTGATTTTGTCCTTTGTGATATCCTTGATCGTTATAATACCATTGTACAAATTCAGTTTGATCCGCGTTTACCAAACTAGTATAGATTAAGTTATTTCTACACAACCCAGATCCTGGCACGTTGTTCCAATAATATTCATAGTCCATAACATTGTTCCTCGCTAGTATTTATAGGTAAATATGAGTATATATATAAAAAGTGAGCACTTAATGAATACACTAGACACCCTATCAATGTGCGAACATTGCTATAGACATACCCCAGCAACTAGATTTGAAAGAGACAATCAAATATGGTTAGGAAAAACTTGTCCCGAACACGGCTATCACGAGTGTTTAGTAGAAATAGATGCAGAGTTTTATAACTCTCAGGTATACGAAAAAAGAAGACCTAGTTCTTATTGGTTAGATATTACAAATCGCTGTAATTTAGATTGCCCGCATTGTTATCAAATACCAGATAATTTATCTAAAGATCCTACAGTTGACTGGATTCTTAATCAAGTTATGTCGTGGGACGACGACGGCGCGCCACTTGCACTTGTAGGTGCCGAGCCTACAACACGTAAAGACTTAGCAGATATTATTGAGAAAATTAACAACTTGCCAAGAAAACAACGATTAATAATGATTGTTACTAATGGTATTAATCTAGGCAAGCGGGCATATGCAGGAAAATTTACAAAATTTGATAACGTAGTCTGGACAATAGGTCTTAATCATCCAGACTATAACGGTGGTGTCATAAGACAAAAGCAGGAAGAAGGCATTAAAAATTGTCAAGAGCTTGGCCTTAAAATTAAAAATATGACATACACTCTTGGAGATTTAGATCAACTAGATTTTGTACTGGACGAAATGCAACATTGGTATAACTCGGGTGCTGCTAATGAAGTTAGGATACAAGTTGGAGTAGAGATTGGGCGAACTCCTGATGGCGATCATCGAGAGTATTATCTTTCTGACTTAGTCAAACATGCAAAAAAACTATGTTTAGAAAAAAACTATACATGGGAAGAAGACACTAGCATTGCCAACAGAACACATTACGCTGTAAAAGTAAACGGAGTTACACATAGATTTATAAAATGGTGTGATGTAAAAACTATCGACTTAGAAGAAACGCAAAGCGAAAGTTGGGCTAACCTTATCCCACATAAACCTATGAGTCCTTTATTGCACCAAGTTATCTTACGAGATCGATTTATAAACAATCGCAAACCGTTATTCGACACAGTACCGGAGAAGTATACTAAAGATGGACAATAAAAAATCTACGCTGTCTATATGTCATCATTGTTATAGACACGTTCCGGCAACTCGATTTGAAAAAGACAATAGCATTTGGTTAACTAAAACGTGTCCAGAGCATGGAGAATCAACACATCTAGTAGAACCAGATGCAGAGTTTTATAACAATTATGTTTACCATAGACATGCATTACAAAGCTATTTTATAGAAATTACTAATAGATGTAACTTAACTTGTCCGCATTGTTATCAGATGCCTGATAACAAATCAACTGATCCTGCAATCGAAACTATGCTTAATAAAATTCAATCCTGGCCCGATGACGGATATCCTGTTGCACTCGTAGGAGCCGAGCCTACAGTAAGGCAAGACTTGCCTGAAATTATAAATCGTATACACAATCTTCCTGGCAAGAAGCGTACTGTAATGGTATTAACTAACGGTGTTAATATGCACAAGGACGAATATGCAAAAAAGTTTGAAGGCATCAATGATTTAATGTGGACCATCGGGTTAAATCATACAGACTACCAAGGTCCTGTAGTAAGAAGAAAACAGATGCAAGGTATAGAAAACATGGTAAAGTACAATCTACCAATTAAAAATATTTCATATACCTTGCTAAATCTTACACAACTAGAAGACTGTATTGATGAACTTATTAGTTTTGGTAACAAATACTGTAATCAATTTAGGATACGTTGCGGAGTTGATATAGGTAGATCTCCAGAGGATAATGAACAAGTATTCTTAAGTGATCTAATTAATGCAACAGAACAGATGTGCAAAGAAAAAGGCTATACATTTGAAAGAGAACCAGAGTGGGGCAATCGAGCTCACTATCCTGTAAAAATTAATGGCCTTGCTACTAAAATTATACAATGGCCAAATGCAGAAACATTGGACCTAAGCGAAGTGCAAACTGAAGCAATTGCAGATATATTGCCAGGCCAGCCGCCAAGTCCACTAGTGCATCAAGTACTTCTTAGAGACGGAGCAATTAATAAAAGACTACCACTACTAGATACAATACCAAAAGAATGGATAGACAATTATGGCAAATAGAGGAATTAATGGAACACCGTATTTTGATATGGAACAATATATCGATATGGAAGGATTTGAAAGGTTACAACCTGAAATCATAACAGGCTTTGCACTAGCAAGAGAATATGCAAAAGAAGCAACTTGGATGACTCCTGGATTTACATTCGAAGACATGAGCTATATTCATAATTGGAAACCTATATATCAAGCACTACAAGAATGGCAGCAGCTACCTGATGAAGATCCAATTAAACAAGCTGGGGCTAAAATTATGCCACAAGACTTTAGTGATTATAAACAGCGTAATATTTTTACTCGTTTTCTAAAAATGGCAATGGGAGCATACGATCCTTACATTTATTATTTCCTCTGGGAAGAAGGTTCATGGGACGATAGAACTGCCGAAAGAACATTAACAGAAGAAGCAAAATATTTTCCTAATACAGTTAACTGGGTCGAAAACTTAATTGATCAAAACATATTCAAACACATTGGGAGAGTTATTTTCTTCCACTGTGATGCAGATGGCATTCCGTTTGAACACAGAGACTTAGATGCTAAGAATGGAATGAACGAAAGTTTCCCACATAAAAATGAATTTATACACATTCGTCCTAATACTAAGAAGCCATTTTATATTTGGGATCCTGAAACTAAAAACAAAACATATCTTAATACTAGAGCAGCTTGGTGGAATGATCAAGATTGGCACGGCGGCGACCGTATTATGGAACAAAGTTATGCACTAAGAATAGACGGTGAATTTACAGACGAATTCCGTAAGAAGTTCGGCGTTGATCATTTAGAAAGTTATTAATATGATTTTTATTGGCAATTACAAAGAATGGGTTAAGGACGAATATGTTGAATTTATGTCTAGTAATGATGGAACTAGCAGGCCCGGTGGTGGCCCAAATCCAGACAGTGAAGAATTTAAAATTGCAACTGCTGCTGGATACGACTTAACCAGCACATATTGGTATATTTATGAACCGCATACATTTCCTTTTGAACTTACAATTCCATTCGACAATCATTTAGATAATATTTGGTGGGGCATTAAAATGAATCCTGGCAATTTTATGCCTATGCACACTGATCCACATACACACGATTTTAAAAACTGCAAAAGATATTGGATTGCAATGCAAGACTATGTTCCTGGACATATCTTTCAATACAAAGACGAAATACTTACTAATTATAAAAAAGGTGATATTTTTCAATACCCTGATGCAAACGAAATACATGGAGCTGCTAATATAAGTTATACTAAAAGATTAACATTTCACTTTAGCACATACGAAAGAGATTAAAATGAATTATATAGGTAATTACGCAGACTGGATTAGCGAGCATAACATTATAGAAATATTAGACAGTAAGCAAGGCGATTGTACACCTGTATGGCAACCTGATAGATGGACAGGAAACGAGACACTTGAACATTTTAGAGAACTTGCAAGACCAGGTTATTCTAATAACAAATTTTTCTTTCATCAGTTAAATGCAGGCAGTACGGAAATGAAAGATTACGATTTTCCTTGGATGAATCTACCTGAAACTAGAGTTAAAAAGTTTTGGTGGTTTGTAAAATTGTATCCGGGAGAATTCCAAGCAATGCACGTTGACCCTCATTTAACTGAACTAGAAAACTTTGTAAGATACACTATGTTCTTACAGGACTGGGAACCTGGACATATATTTGTATACGATGATAAAATACTAAACAACTACAAGGCTGGAGATTTGTATGAATGGAGTGATCCTGAAACTATACACGGTCCTGCAAATATAGGATATAACCCTAGACTTACATTACAGATTACACTGCACGATTAGTAGCCTAACAAGTGAAACATGTACTTGTTAGATAGACTTCCGTTAATACCATTGTGCCAATCTTTATGAGTATTCCACTTCACTATTGTACCTTGCGGATGATTATAATGATATTCATCATTTAATATAAAAAGTTGACCAACTGTTGGTTTACTAATAAAGATCGAGTAACGTTGAATTTTACCATGCTTTAAATATTCTTGTTCATTGTCATCAATATCATAATGCGGACCAGTCATATATCCTGGTTCTAAGCAACTAATCCAACTACGCAACGGTACAATATTTAATTGCTTGCATAATTGAGATTCAGCCTCTTTAGTGTCATAAAAATTAATCCATTTTATAGAATCAAGATTAAAATTATTATCTTGCCATAACTTTAGTATATCACTATATTCAGTGTTTGCCATATTCCATCTAGCAGGATCAACGCTTACCACGTTACCATCTGTAAGATTTAGTATTATATTATCCCAATTAATCATTATAAACTTCTTGATATGCAGATATAAACGGATTAGGTGACCAATAATCGTTGATATACTCTTTCACTGTTACTTTATGAAATAAATTGAAATCTATTTTTCCATCTACAGTACACTGATCAAACCGTTGCATACTATTCTCACCAATTACGCCTTCTATTATGTCTCTTTCTATATAACGCTCACTATGCGGAATAACAGGATAAAAATCAAAAGTTTTAATATTATTATTTTTATCTAAGAAAAAACAATGCGGATACAATGTTAATTTATAATGTTTAGATAAATTAAATTCTTTAAATATAAATGCTAACTGTTCTTTCCAATTCGGTATTTCGTCATCTAATGATCTTTTTGGATCATGTACAATTTGCGACAGAGTTTCCTTATTCCATTCTATAAAAATTTTTTGATCTGTATAATCAATATGATATACTTCTGGAGTGCAACTAAGATGTTGAAACTCTTTTAGAAATCTAACTTCTCTTTCAAAAAACCAGTCTACTAACTCTTGCGTTAATTCATTAGGTGTGTTATTTCTATAGTCTTTATCAATACGATAGTGCATACACATAATTGTTCCTTCATCATTAACAGTTGGTGTATATAATAAGTTTGACTCTGTTTTGCTACCTTCAAAATTTAATTTGTAATAATACTTCCAATTTGTATTGTTCATATAATTTATCTCCAGTTTAATTTTTTATTGATGTAATTTTGCACAAAAGTTTTAAACTTAGGATCGTTAGTATTTGTATTTGACATGTTTATATCGTAAATATCTTCATATCGTTCTGCTTCTGTTAACACAAATAATCTATCTGATAAAAACGGATTGCATCCTCGAAGTCCAATAAACCCATCATCCGAATAAAATTCTTTTACTAAACTCTGCGCTTGATTCCAATCCATAGTATTATGTTTCCATATAACAATGTCATTGCGGGTGCTGCCTACGCCGCCGCCTCGTGGAGTAGTAGACTGAAAGACAACATTTCCGTTAGCATCTTTATATACGTCATACCCTGGATTTTGTTTAGACTCGATCTTCAACAAGCCGTTGTCTTTAAGTTGTTTAGTAAACCGGCTTTGGTTTGTAAGGCTTTCATCATAGTCGCCAATTTCTAAAATATGGGCACTAGCACTTTGTCTATTCCATTTAGTGTTTAACCAATTTAATGAACTATGCCAAGACTCGTGTGTTTCTCCTGGTATGCCGCAGATTAATTGTATGTTTGCTCTATATCTCTTAGGAGCATGAATATCTGTATACGCTTGAAATTCTAACAGACCTTCTTGTATTTGTGTCGGATCCATACCTTTACGCACAAGTTTGCCTGCTTCTCTATTAAAAGTTTCAAGTCCCATACTATGTCCTAGGAACCCTAGTCTAATATAAGTGTCCCAGTGCTCCTTATGTCTAACAACTAAGTCTCCGCGGGCGAAGCCGCATATCCAAGGATTGTATCCTAGTTCGTCCACAGCGTCAGCATACTTTTGTAATTTCGAAGGACGATCATTAAATGTTTCGTCCATTACTCTCCAGTTTTTAATGCCCCATTTCTCGTATCCAGTCTGCATCTGACGTTTAAATTCTTCTTTACTTATACTAACGTCTTTAGATTGTCCTAATAGAGGAAAATTACAGTAGCTACATTCAAACATACATCCTCGAGCAGTTTCAATTTGAGGACATTCATACGGCATTATAAAGTCTCGTGTTTCATAGTCCACAAGGTAGTTGTCTAGTGGCGCCGATGGGTAGTGGCGTAAGCCTCTAATTACGTTCTTACTTCCAAAAAATGCAGCATCAGTTTTTAAAGATTCGCCTAATGTGCCTATTAAATGTTTACACAATGCAAGGATGGCATTTTCTCCGTAACTGTCCACCCAATAATCTACATTATCAGCAGGTGTTGTTAACGCATTGTTGCCGCCGACTACTACTGGAATATCAGGATATTCATTTTTTAACCAAGCAATAAAATCATTTAAATAAGGGCTCCAAGGATTTAAGAAAGCAGTACCGAAACAAAACATAACAGTTTTACTTGTAGTTCTACTGCGCACAAATTCTTGTAGTTCTTCTAATTCCCAAAATGCTGTAAAGTCTACTACCTCGGCATCCCAGTCATTCATTCTTAAAAATGTAGCTACACGATGTGGCCAAAGTGCTCGTTCCCATCTTTTTCCTGTTAACGAAAAGAAAAGTACATGATGCATTATTTTATTACCTTAAATTTAAATTCTTTAGGAATTATAGATTCTAACTCTTTTAATAACGAATGTTCTACATCAAAATAAACTGATGTTTCAGATTGTTTAAAATTGCTTATAGTTTTATTTTTAGACGCACGGTTTAACCAAACACTTATAATATTATCAAAACTATATCTAGGATTAGATCCGCCTGCTGCTATTTTTACAGATACTGAATTTTTTAATGTATTGCGTGTTAATAATTTTCGAACTACTAGTTGCATCCGAGTATGCTCGCCCACGCTAATTGCCGTATGCAATCTTCCTGCATCCATAGTATACCAAACTCCGTCTTTTACAAGTTTGTGCATTTGCTGATTACCAAGGTCAATAAGGTAGTCTTGATCTCCTGACAAATTTAAATGATACCTATCGTCAATGTCAGCATGTTGTGTGTAACAACTAGGCGATTCCATTACAATAACTCTTGCTTGCCCGGCGTCAATAGGAAGACTATTCCAAATACTTTCCCATACTGTATTTTTGTATTCTTCTAATAATATCCAAGGGTCGTAAAAAAAGTCTCCTGACGGTGCTGTTAAATCGTGCTTTCCTTTTTCGAGTAGTGGCATGTCATCAATAGATACAGTATATTGTGTTTTAACAAGCATATACATATTTATCAGGACTAAGTTAACCGCGCACTTTTCTTGGTAAATATTAAGATGGAACTATACTTAAAAGAATCGTGGAGTCGAATAGGCATTAGTCTTAGTGGCGGAGCCGACAGTGCAATACTTGCTTACTTAATATGTAAAAACGTAAGTACAACTACAGATATACATTTTACTTCACAAATACGCTGCTGGAAGACAAGGCCATGGCAAGGTCCTGTTGCTGATGGAGTAATCGATTGGTTTAAAAATAGATTTGATAATAACTTTACAGTACATAAAAACTTAGTGCCGCCTGAATTAGAAGAGCCAACCGATTATCTTATTAAAGATGAGTACGGTAAAATGAAATCAGGTAATAGGATTATACTACGTTCGCATAACGAATATATTGCACACCAATACAACTTAGATGCATTATACGGTGGCGTAAATATGAATCCAGATATAGATATTCCTGGCAAGGTTGCAGAACGTGACCAAGGGCATTTACTACCTCATTTTGTACATAACGGGGTTGACATCTGTCATCCTTTCGTGTATACTAAAAAGGATTGGATCATACGGCAGTACTACGAAAACGATATCGTAGACTTATTAAATCTTACTCGTAGTTGCGAAGGAGAGTTTGAAGGTTTGGATTATACTACATATATACCAGGACAACATGTACCAGAATGTGGAGAATGTTTTTGGTGCAAAGAACGTCAATGGGGAATAGATAATGTCTAAAAGTTGTACATTCTGTATGCATCCGTTTACTGGTCTTGCTACTAGGGAAGACGGTGCTATCAAAGTATGCTGTCGTAGTCAGCCTATTGGATGGATACAAAAAGAAACTCTTGAAGAAGCATGGAACAATGATGCTATGCGCGAAGTACGTAGACAAGTGCTTAATAACGAACGTCCAGTAGTGTGCAAACCGTGCTTTGACTTAGAAGATCAGGGTGTTGAGAGCTTACGACAGCGTCATACAGCAGGAGTAATACCCGAAGCTAGGGTCAACTTATACCCTGATGCTCTTGACGCTTTAGAAGACGATTATAGCATGCCTTTTGAGTTTCCTACAATGGAAATCAAGCTCAATAACTTATGCAATTTGAAATGTCGTATGTGTAATCCTTTAGATAGTACAAGTTGGAAGGATTGGAACCAAGTTACAGAATTTTATAAAAAAGAAAATAATTATCTTATACCAACTGTTGACGCTCTAGTAGACAAACCAGGACAATATATTGGCCCTTTTGATAATAGTGATAACTGGTGGACAAGTTTTGAAAAACTACTACCGTTCTTTAGACGTGTAGAGTTTGCAGGCGGTGAACCGTTAATGGATCCATACCACTATAAGATACTAGACAAACTTGCAGAGTACGGTGAGAATATAGAACTAAAGTATGCTACAAACGGTACTACGCTTGGTATAAAGGGCGGACGTACTATACACGACTATTGGCCTAAGTTTAAAAGCATTGCTGTAAACGTAAGCATAGACGGTGTGTACGACACGTATGAATATATTAGAGGCAACGGTAAGTTTAGTACAATAGAAGAAAACATTGAAATATTTAAGAGCTTTCCTAATGTAAGTAGAGTAGTAGGTGCATTTACTGTACAAGCAAATAATATAATGCAGATAGACAAAGTTATTGATCACTTTATTAATAAAATGGGCATTGTGTTTTATTCACACAGAGTAAACTATCCTATGAGTCTAAGTGCGCAGGTATTGCCGCCAGAACTAAAACAAAAAGTAATAGCACGTTTAGAACAAATGAAAACAGAAGTATTAGAATATCCAATGGTTAAACAACACAAACTATTAAAAACTGTAACACTACAACAGATACAAGATAATATTAATTTCTTAGAAGCAAAGTGTATGCACGAAACGCATTGGCAAGATTGTATAGAGTTTAACAAGCGTTTAGACAAAACTCGTGGACAAGACTTTCTTGCAGCTAATCCGGAGTTTGCTTCATATGTTTAAAGTAGAAAATCGGTGGGGACATCATACTAGTATTCATGTTGAATGGAACATAGGTAAACGATGTAATTTAGATTGCGGATACTGTCCTGCAGAAATACACGATAACTTTAGCCCACACACTGACTTAGACACTATGGTTAATACAATCTACGAATTAGAAAAAATTAGCAAACCTGTACGCCTAAGTTTAACTGGCGGTGAGCCTACAGTACATCCAAAAATAGAAAAAATAATAGAATGTGCAAAAGCAAGATTACAATGGCTTAGTATTACTACTAACGCACTTCGTATGCCTGAGTGGTATGCAAAGCAGCCGGTGGACCAATGGGTGTTTAGTTTGCACTTTGATAACGAACATAGTCAACGAGCAGCTGAAAATATTGTTTATTATAGCCAGTTGTTAGACATGCATAGTAAGGATACTAAATTTCAAGTAAATCTAATGTGTCATCATGAACATATGGATTTAGTACGAGCAGCTGCTACATTATTAGATGGACATAACATTCCCTATGTGTGTAGACGTATACGTTGGACTGAAGCTGAAGATCGAGATTATTTTGATGATATGCGCTATAAAGAAAAAGATTTAGAATGGATATTAAGTAAAAAATCAACAGTAAAGGCAAACTGTGTTGTAGATGATAAAGACCTAATACATGCAAATGATGTAATTAAACATAAACTAAATGCTTTCAAAGGTTGGAGCTGCAATGCAGGCTTAGAAAGTTTAATGATCAACTGGGACGGTGATGTACATCGAGCTACGTGTAGAGTAGGCGGTAGTTTAGGTAACATTTATAAAGGAACTTTCGAATCTCCTATTGCTCCTATTATATGTACACGCAAATGGTGTACTTGTGTCGCCGACATTTCGTTAACTAAGGTAGTACAATGATAACAACAACTGCAATCACACTTCCTAATCCTGAAAAAATGATGATAACATGGGACACAGGTAGACGTTGCAATTATGATTGCACATACTGTGAAATTTCTAGGCACGATACATATAGCCCGTATCATTCTTATGAAGATTTATTTAAAACTTTTGAATTTATTAAAGAATATGCTAAAATATATGACACAACTAATCAAGGTACAAATATCGACTTTACTGGGGGAGAGCCTACAGCTAACCCCGAATTTTGGAAATTAGCAAAGCACATTAAAGATAACGAGCCCGACTTTAGTTGCGGACTAACAACTAATGGAGTATGGAACCCAAGACGTACTGAAGAAATTTTAGATCTATTTCGCGGATTAACTGTTAGCTACCATCCAGAAGGTAACGATAAATCTAAAGCACACGTAATAGAAAATATCAAACGATTACATGATTCAGGAATTTGGTTACAAGTTAATGTAATGATGCATGTTGACTATTTTGAAGAAGTACAAGGCATATGTTATTTGCTAAAAGACTTAGGGGTTAAACATAAACCAATACCAATAGGCGACGGTGCAATTGAACGTAGTGGATGGTTTATAGATACTGATGGGTCGATGCGTAGGACTAGTCATAGCTATAGTGAAGAACAACAAGAATGGTTTTTTGATTACATCGGACAGGCAAAACCTGTAAAGTCTAACAATGAAGGATCGGCGGTTGGTCGAGGATGTTGTGGCGGCAGATGTATGACCGGAAAAGTAAACAACAAATGGGTTCCTATTACTCATGTTGATAATCATTTTAAAGGCTGGAGTTGTTCTGTTAACCACTATTTTATGCATATTGATCAACACGAACGTTTAGTTTATCACCATCAAACATGTCAGGCATTGCACGGAGGCAAAAGAGGACCTATAGGAAGTTTAAACGATCAATCTAAAATATTAGATTACGCAAGAAATGCTGTGAACAGTAGTCCGATTATATGTCCCAATGATCGTTGTGGATGTGGGATGTGTGTACCGAAAGCAAAAGAACTAAATGATTATAACTCAATAATTGCATTAAACGTTTAGTTTTCGTTTATTGCATACTATTTCTTCATTACATCCGCAGATATTTTTAGTACATACAACAGGTGCAATAGTAGGGTTAAAGTTATTAACAAAGTTTTTGTCATGCAAATTATGGCCGCCTAATATCTGTTGTTGGCAGTTACCAGTAATATCACCGTTTGGAAATATTTTTAAAATATCTACACCTAGATTACATTCCCATCCTTTAAAATAATTTAAATTATTTCGAGTTAGCCAACTATCACTGTCTACAACAATAATTTCATTGTCGTCCTTTGTAATAGTGACTTCTCTTCTAGGTTTTTTAGCTGTATTATCATACCATTCTTGTGTAGGGTAACGTTTAATACTGTCGTTAAAATAAGATAACTGTTTTTCTGTATATCTATGTGTGCCATCAAAGTGTACAATTTTAGCAACGATTGGCCATAAATGTTTACTAGTTTTAAGTGCGTTTACTATGTCTAAACATTCTTCAAATGCATCAGGATCCATCAATACATCAGCATTTACAAATACACCTTGTTCATATAATTCGTCACATACTTTAATTAAGTGCGGCACATTTGCAAATTCTCTGTGGACACTTACACCTACATGGTCAAAGTTTGAAGCATGTGTTTTCCACCAATTAATTTTACGGGTACCGTTTGTACTCATTTCAATTAGTACATCATGGTTAGTTTTTAGATGCAAGCATAATTCTTCTAGACCTTTCCATAGTGTCGGTTCGCCTCCTACAAAGAAAATATCACTTTTAGTTTTTCCCTGTGTCTCGTAATGTGTTAGTAAATGCGATAAGTTAGTTTTTATTAGTTCAATATCTGGCCAAGGCATATCACCTTCATTACTTCCTGGAAAACAATAATGACATTTATGATTGCAAAGATTGCCCGGCATGTATTCTATACGCAACATGTCGCTAGGTTGATTGTTTTGTATTTGTTTAATCATAACAGGTGTGCTAATTCAGGAAATACTTCTGCTGCACTTAATCCGCGTATTGCATCGAGCTTGTTTACATACTCTTTAAATCCAGGAAGTAAGTGACTATTATCTTCTGCGTTCATGTGATTTAATACTGCCTCCCAGCGTTTCCATCCATAAGGATTATGTTTCCAAAAGTCATCGTCTTGCCTATAGTTTTTCCATAACCAATCTTTAAACTCCATAAATCGACGTTCAACATCTAACTTATCTTCTTTAGGCAGTATTTGTATACTTAGAAATGTTGGAATGTATAACAAGTGCATATTAACTAAGCCGCCGCCCATTTGTACTCCGCCCGGAACTGTTCCTTCGTTTAGTTTTTTAAATCCCGCTTTTATTTTCCATTTCATAAAGTCAGGCAAATGCTTTATGTTGAATATTTGTATTGCTGTTGCTAAACTTGTTTGTATGTTGTCAGGAGTGTTGTCAAGCATATGTAAAGTTTTTTCTACTGTTTCAAAGTCTGTAGGAAAGCGTATGTATTCATCACGACCGTGACTAGCATCCATACTAATAGCAAACTTTACTTTTTTAAACTTACTCCATAACTCAATTAAATCTTCGTCTACTAACAATCCGTTTGAATTGTAACGTAATAATATTTTGTCTTGGTAGCCTTGTCTAATAATTTCTTCAATGAACATTTTGTGTTCTTTAATCATTAGAGGCTCTCCGCCTGCAAAGTATACTTGTTTTAGATTAGGTATCTGTGCATACATTTCTTCCCAGAACGTATCTTTTTCGTGCCACTTATTATTGAAAGTACTTTTATCAAATTGCATTTGCCTTTTAACTTCAGGGTCTTGCAATACAGGAATAAGTTTTTTATGATCTGCTACCCACTTCGAACTATCGTGTGGGCTACACATTACACATTTGATATTACAAGTATGTCCTAATCTTAAATCTAAGTAAACTAACTCTTCCGGTACTGTTCCGTCTGCTTTAGTTTGTTCAATTAAATAAGGAATATCTACCCCATTCTCATCTCTGTGCCAAGTACCTGTTTCCCAAATACGTTTACTTACAACTCCTACTTTTTCTTCTTGAAAACATTTTGTACAACTTGCAGGTATCTTACCTTCAAGCATAGTTGTACGTACACTTTTCATGTAGTCGTTGTTCCATGCTTCCATTGGAGTATGCTTACCAAAGTTTGCTGGCTTGCCGTCCTCCATTTTAACTAGCCCTACTTCGTGATCATCACCTGCGCCGCTTGCGTTTGCACTGCAACATAATCTCATATCACCATTAGGTCGTGTAGCAAAATGTATCCAAGGCAGAACACAAAAAGTAGGAGTACCTGCTACCTTTTCTATTTCTGCTTTATATTTGTCTAAGTCAGACATTATTCATTTCCTTATTCATAATTTAGTATGCTCTATAAACTGATCTTTTGGCTTACTAAGTTTGTTAACCCCACAGGTTCTTGCACATGTAATTAATTTTTCTTTGCCCCAGTATTTTTCCCACACAGTTTGCCAAGCATCAGAATCTATTACCGATTGTACAGTATTCTCTAATGCGTTTGTATTTCCTAAATCATTAATTAAGTCAGCATACTGTTGTTCAATTTCTAATCTAATAGTTTTTGTAGCATCGTTTGCGGCAGCATAGTTATAAGGAATACTTGCTAAGAAACAACAGGGCATAATCTTCTTATACGCATCTATATAAATTTCCTTTGTTTGTGTTACATAACAATCAATCTCACTGGCGTCTACAATATCTTTATAATTATCAATTACGTCTTGTGTAATAAGATTAATTTTACTTCCAGTAGGAGGCTCTAAGTAACGTGTTGTATTGCCGGCTGCATCATATACTGGAAACTGTTCAGTAGCAACAAATCTAGCACTATCTTTATATGTAAATCTAGCAAAGCCGTGTTCTTTAGCAAGTGCTTCTGCTGCTAATAGCTGATGTTCATTGTGTTTAAATTTAATGAATGCCCATTCTGCTGTTCCGCCGGCATTAATAAATGCTTTTGCATTTTCTAATACTTTGTTAAAGTCTGTACCAACACGATATAGACTGTGTGTATCTGCTAATCCGTCAATTGCAAAAATAACATTATGCTCTGGCGGCAATGCGTTAGCAAGGTCTTTCCACCATTGCTTATTTCTTGCGCCGCCGTTAGTGTGTATTCTAATATACAAATTAGGATTAACATCTGTGCTGTATCTGCACATATCTATTAGATCATTATTAATAATAGGGTCGCCAAAATTGCCGCAAAGATAAAATCCTTTTAATTGCTGTAATACTTCAGTAGTTAATATTTGCTTAAAATCTGTTATTGTCCAGTCTTGGTTTTTAATTAATGGGTTCTCTAAGCCGCCGTGTATATTTCGGCTACACATTGGGCAGCTTGCTTGGCAACGATTTGTAATTTCTAAGTGTATATTTTCTAATTGATTAAATTTAAACATTCTTCTTTTTTCCAATAATCATATAGCGTGTATACTTAGGTGTTTTAAATTCACCTCGCCAGCAAGGTTTAATTTTACTCATATGCATAAAGTTATTTAAATCTGTTGCACAGCGTATATGTTCATCTAGTTCAAAGTAGTTATTGCTTTGTATTACAAATAGTGCGTTGTCTGGTTGATTACTTAACCATTGTTCATATTGTTCTTGAGTAATGTGTTCGCAACTTGTGTTAATAACAACATCAGCATCAGTAGTATATTCACACATATCTGCTGTTACAGCATTAAACTTTCTTTCTATTTCATATCGCCTGTTTACTGTACAAGCAATATCTTTGCACACAGGGTCTATGTCCACGCTTGTAATGCTGTTTAACGGTAGGTGACTGTTAAACAGTATACTTGCCAGCACTCCGTTCCAACCACCGTATATAACTATATCATTTAGTTTTGTCTTAGGTATTATACTGTACAATTCTTTTGCTAACCAAATTTTGCTGTTTACTTGGCCTTTCCAAAAACTTTCAAGTGTGCGATATTTGTCATCGCTGTTACGAATTGCGTCCATCCAGAATAGTACGTCCTGTATATCAACTTTCATACTTTTCTCTTTGGTATCTTACTATCTGCACTGCTTACACAACTATAGGTTATACACTCTTGTGGTGCTTTAAACAGTTCAAATCCTCCGTCTAACGTGCCTAAAGGAGCATCATGGCAACTATAGCTACGTTTAACTTCATTCTCTCGAATAACGCATCCTTGATATCCTGCATTACATTCCCATCCATGAAACTTATTAAATCCAAATGCATTGAAACGTTCTGCTTGATCTAATTCGTATTTTGTACCTTTACTATCATATAGTGCAATTTGTGCTATTTGCTTGCCGTTCCACTTTTGTGGAAATCCTTGTCGCATTTTTGCGATTTGGTCTTCTGTATATCCGTGTACCACGTAACTGGCGGTTGGATCGGACATTGGCTTGAGAGTAACATTAATACCTCTGGCGGCAAATCGTTCAAGACGTTGATAAAGTTCGTCAAACTGTTCCGGAACCATAACTTGATTAATTGTAACGAATGTTTCATTGTCTATTAATTGGAGACATTTATCTCCAAACTCCTGTTCATTTGCAAATTCTGCATGGTAACTTGCTGTTATACTTCTGCGATGCAAAGTTTTAGTACTTTCTAACCATTTGTTCCACCATTTGCTTCCCGGGCTAAGATTGGTCGTCATGTGGATACTTTGGTAATCGGGTGCTGTATCACTACAGTAATGATCTATGATCTCCCCAAAGTACTTATACGCTGTAGGTTCGCCTCCACTAAAGCTAAAATGAAAGTCTGTAAAGCCGTTTGCACGAGCTTGTGCTTTGATACTATCTAAGGCCTTTAAGTAAATTTCTAAATCTTGGTGATCCGGGGTACTAGATCTAGCGTATGGCCAGCAATAACTGCATGAATAATTACAAAATCTAGCCAATATCCATGAGACTGTAAAAAGATGGCTCTTAAGCATGGTTTGCTGTCCAAAATTAGTTATATCAGTCCATGGTATTTTGTCGTAACTATTCTGCATCAAACTGTTCCCTTAGCCAATCAAAATCATTTATAAAATCAATATTGCTCCTATTAGAAATCCCAAACTTCCTGCCAGCATTAGCGCCATTAATAGCGTAGCTGCCATAGCGTTCCTTAGAGCCTTTTGTACACCATGTTTCAAGTCTTTGTTCTGTTTCTTCATTGTTTTGCCTCGTAATTGTCTTACTACTCAGTTTAGCACATTCTCTAAATGCGCCTTTCCATGTTTCAAATGGACTTGTGTTAAATGCCGTAGTATTTGCAACTTCATCTACAGCAATAAAATGTTCACTTATGCTTGTAGTCATATCTGGTTTTGTTGTATCCATTTTAATAGTTAGTTGTCTTGGAAATAATTTTACGCCGCCGTATCCATATTTAAGACCATTAATAGGATTTTTTGCTCTCCATACATGTACATGATCCAATTGATGTTCTGGTACTTTGTAATCAAAGTTAAAGTCGTCTAGTATAAGTGCATCTGCATCTACAATCCAAAACATCTTAGTAAAGCATTTCTTTGCTGCCTTTATGTGTGCTTGATGTATTCCTTTAACTCCGTGTACACGTTTAGCCATAGGAAATCGTGCCTTTAGTGCAGTATAGTTTTCATCTGCATTAGGCTCTTGATAACTTATGAATACAATGTCGTACATAATTATCCATGTCTCGTGTTACCGTAGTGTATTACTTTAGATGTATCAGAACTAAAGTTCCTCCACGGATCTACTACGATACTATTAGATGGAATTTTGCAATACAATTTATCAGTACTGTCGCCTTCTTCTTGCATATACTTGTAAGTTGTACTTGCACTGTGTGCAAGTAATATAATGCCGGGCATACCTAACTCTACATCATCGCCTGTAAGAGGGTCAATATACGTAACACGATGTCCTTGTTGTTCAACATAATGTCCTACTAGTAAACTATAGCTACCGTCACAATATTCTACACCAGGCTTGTATGCTTTACCATGAATAAAGATTGGCATATTTGTTTCTTCTGCATATTTTACAAGTTCTAATGCAACATTTTTTGCTTGTATTTCCCTTGCATTCATTATTGCATCAAAAATATCGTAACCTAAGTTAAGTTCTTGTGCCATATAACGTAGTGCAATGTTATCTCTTGGATGACAGCCTCCTCCGTCGCCCATACCAGCTGTCATATACTGTGGACCCATAATACGCATAGTACTATCTGCAAGAGCTTTAGTTACAACGTCTACATTAATGTTACCTTGCCGTTGTGCAACATCTTGTATCATGTTAACAAGACCAATTTTTGTACTAATAAATGTGTTATAGAACACTTTAATACATTCGCATTCGTCCCATGTCCCAATAACATATCGAGGATTGTTTTCCATTATAGTTTTATAAAAGTCTACAAGCTCTTTTGCATCACCTGTTTCAGTACCATCTTCTGTACCAATCATTACCATTTCTGGATTTACCATATCCCATGCTACTGAACCCATTGCAATAAGATAAGGATTATATACAAACCGGCTATTGTTTGTAAGTTCAACTAATTGATTCCTAACTGTGCCAGGTAACACTGTGCTAATAAGTACAAGTAACTGGTCTTTGTTCATATGTTCATTTGCTTGTGTTAAAACTTTCTTTACAATATCGTAAGAAAAATCCTTTGGATCAAGGTGTGCAGTAGGAGCCCTACCATCATATGCAGGATCATGAGGTGTAGGAACTGCTACAAATACAATTTCTTTATTTGCTACAACATCTTTTACTGTATCAACAACTGTAATATTATCACTTGTAACTTTTGCAACATCATACCCTTCAACTTCGTGCCCTTTTTGTGCAATTGCTTCTGCACAAGGCAATCCAAGTTTGCCGATGCCTATAAACCCAACCTTCATTTAAAACTCCTATAATATACGTAGTTTATTATTTATTTAAAAATCTTCAGGCGAATAAATTTTTGCAATTAAATTTTGTATTTCTTGAAAATTAGTGCAGCTGCGTATACCCGTTCCATGCAGACGAATAGCAAGTCGTTCTTGCATTATACTATAATAATCTATAGTTTCATCTTTTAGTTTCCAACCTAGATCATTATATATTTGTTTTACATGACCGAGATGTCCCAAAATATCAGGATGACTATCATAGCCCTTAAGAGCTTTGTTAAAAAAAGTTTGATCATCAGAATGAAATATCTTTTTTTCTGGTAAAGCATTATTAAAATATGAATATCTATTTAAAAGTTTATCAGCATGTAATTGATTTAAACCTGGATATTCAACCATAGTTTCATAATCAATCATATGACTTTGGTATGCTACTTTCATTGCATCATTTCCGGAAATAATTGCCGTTGCATTTTTTACTATATCGTTATATATAGAATGGTGTTTTTTTAAAAAACGTTTATCATAGTTACTATTATTATTAAAGATATTTCCTCCTAACGTCCAATCGCCGTTTAGATTAACTCTATCTTCTCGATGCCACGATGTCCAATTAACTATGACTAGATCATCGTCGTTAATACTTTCTTTAATTTTTGCTTCAACCATTTTATGATGAATATACACGTTGCCTGCGCCAGACTTCCCCAAATTTACAAAGGGCAAGCCGGTATCTCTAGCAATTATATTAGCCCAAGTTGGCCAAAAATACTCTGTATAACTACAACCAAAGGCAAAAAATCTATTATATTTTTTCATTTAATAATCCCAGAATAATCAATGCCGCGCATAGCAGTCATATGATTAAAATTATGTTCTAGGACTTCTTGCATATCTTTATACATTTCTAACCATTCAGAATCTGATTTATTAGTAAGTTCTTGTGTTAATTTACAAATAGCCTCCATTCTAGCTGTAGGAGTAACGATAGTATCGTAATGCTCGTCCCACCATTTATCAAAAGTTTTAAATCCTAGTTGTTTAAGCTGTGCAAGCGAGTTTGGGTGACTTGCAACAACAAAAGGCTGATGACATAACATTGGTTTAAATATTTTTTCTGACATAAAGAGACAAGTTTCGTGCTCTTCACTAAACGCAGTTTCCGAAGTTAAACTAAACCAAGTTCTAAGATATGTATCCTTAAACATTGTCCAAACATGATTTTTATTAAAATCTTCTTGATCTAATACTAAAGGCAATTTTAAAATAAAATTATTAGCATTCTCTCTTGTAAAACTCGGATGGGGATCCCATCCTCCGGGTATTGCATGCCTATGAGTAATCGGTACTGTAGACTGTTTAGGATGCCCTCCTAAAAATTTTGAATGACTAAAGTCACAAATTTTAGGATCTAATAAGTTATAATAATTAAGCATAACACCTAATGCCATCCTATGCTGACGTGTAACTCTATTCAAACAACTAAAACTTTTCATATCTTTAGCTGTTGACTTGTATTCAATTTGTTCTTCAAAAGAAATAGCGTCCGCACCGTTTTGATATTTTAATAATCCGCAAAAAGAAATAGAGGGAATAATATTAATCTTATCTTTTTTATTGCCGTAATACTTGTCGTGAATTTCTTTTTCTTTTAAATTCGATGTGGTAATCAACAGTTGACTTGGCGGTATTTTATATTTTTCTAATGATGTATAGAGTACATCATAATAATCTCTAGGAACCCCAACACTTTTTAATACTTTGGTTTCTAATAACGGAAATCCTTCCCAACCTTGGTCAATGTGTATAATACATTTACGTTTTGCTGCTGACTTTAGTACGTTAGGCCTATGTATGGCTAATAAGTCAAACAAATTACGTCTGGAAGAATCGTATCCGCCAAGCCAATTAGCAGGAGGACCTGATGTGCCAATTTCGTATATATAACGCATTCTTTTAGCGTCTTTAAGAGTTATTTCCTCAACTTCGCCAACAGTTCTACAATATTCTTTTAAGAATTGGTTACACAAAACGTAACGTCCGTGAAAAAATGGATCCATTAAGTTGCGTTCTGGAGAACGATGACCATTTTTGTTCTTAGGAATTCTATCGTGCGCAAAATAATACACTTTATTTGTTTGCGCACTTAATGGGTCGATGAAATACTCCGCCCCGTGGTGTGGTTCATTTTTAGTCGTCATAATGCGTGATACTCCCTTCATGCATCTCTATTAGTGGTATTGTATCATCCAACCCAATGGTGTTTAACCAGTCAGTAAGTATCTTTGGAAATACGTTTATATCTTTATTTCTACGCTTGTCGTATTGTGCATAGAAACTCTTAAAATCGTGCTGTAACTTATCTTTGTCTTCAGTAGTACGCCTGTGTGGTTTATCTACTACTTCAATATAATCTATTAACCGCTGTATTTGTGCTTTTTCGCCTGAATTAAATAAAGGATTATTTTTATTTTTTTCAAACCAATTTTCTAGTTGTTCTCTGCAATGATCTTTAATATGATCCGGTAATGCCAACGGACTCATAAAACTAGGCCACCGCAAAATATTTAAATCAACAGCAGGTTTGTGGGGAGCATATTTTGCTTTTAGTTCTGCCATGTCGTCTAAAAATTCTGTAATACTAAACAAACTTAAACTTGTAATAGTCATCATAATTGTGGCGCATCGTAATCGTCCATGTTTGATAACATATTCTAAGTTATTTTTCCAAGTTTCGTATTCTAACCCGTCTCTTATGTAATCTGCTTGCAAGCCAGTAGCTTCGCAACTAGTAAATAAATCAAACTCTTTAAAATTATCAAGTTTGGTAAAATCAACTAGGTCTTGTATTAAATTGTCTTTTACCATAAGGTTTGAATTAACTGCAATTCTTAAATTAGGAGCATGATTTTGTTTTACAACTTCTGCAAAATTCCAAAACTGATGACTTACTAACGCTTCGCCGCCAGTAATTCTAAGTTCTTCTAGTTCACTACTTAATTGCGGCCACCATTTAAAAAATGCTTCTACATAAGGATTACCTTCGTTAAACTTTCCGTACGGTTCGGTCCATTCGCCGTCATGATGATATGCGCCAGCGCCGTCTGATTTCATTTGTTGATACGGACCATTCTTTTTAATATCTTGTGCCCACGTAGTGCTATAACTTGAATTACAATAACTACATGCTAAATTACACGTTCTGTCAAAACTAATTTCTAATGTTTTTGGAATAACATCTTCGTATGGGTCTTTTTCTGAAATTGCAATAATATCTTTTTCTTTGTATATTTGACTCTTGTATACTCTATCAGAAATATTATCTCTACCAATATCTTCAATTTTCCAGCAGTACTCACATTCAGGTGGTCGTTCACCTTTAATCATACGCTCACGTTGTTTCTTTTTGTGTACTGTATTATGCAACGCACTAGGATTAGTTTTAATTTCTTCCTTGTCAATAGGATGAGGAATAGGCAAATGACAACTGTGTGTCATACCATGGCCTAGGTGGATAGTTGCATTAAGCCATTTAGCAGCACAGAAGCTAGGACTAACTGAATCTAATACTTTCTTACGCCAGTCAAATAATTCTTTACTCATAATGTTTTGCACTCCCAATAAAAATCTTCCATTTCAGGAAATACTTCTAAAAAATTCTTTCCTCTACGCTTATCGTGCTCGTCAAAGAATGCAACGAAGTTTTTTCTTCCTTCGATAAGTTCTTTTTCCTTAATATGCTTAGGACTCTGTTGCATTACCCAATATATCCTTTGTAATCTATTAATTTCATAGTCGTACATACCGATGCCGCAGAGTGGCGGCCAATGACTATGCTCTTTATTTTGAAACATCCATGTTACTTGATCTTCAAGCATTTTTAAATAGTTGTCATCTTGAACTATTAGTATTGATTGGTGCGGTGGCCAACGTAAATAACTAACATCTAAACTTACTGCATGGCTTTTTGCAGGATCAGTGTGATGTTTTTTACGCAAGTCTAACAAGTCTTTCATTAGGTCTTGATAACTAGACAAACTTAATGAGTTATATGTTGCCATATTTGTAATTTTACAATCTGGTATTTCTGTTAAAACTTTATCACAGTTATCAATCCACTGGTTATAATCCATACCGTGTCTAATATACTCAGCACGTTTGCCGTGAGCTTCTGCACTAGTATAAATTTTAAAATCTTTGATTAAACCTTCGCCTTGAATGCGTTTAGCTTTTTCTATCATCTTGTCAACTAAACCGTCTGGTACACAAAGATTGCTGTTTATGTTTAATTCTAAGTTAGGATTGGGATTCTCAATAATATAATCCAAAACTTTAAAGGTATCCTTTGCCATTAACGGCTCGCCGCCAGTAATTCTAAATGTGTGCAAGTCCGGATATAGTTTTGGCCACCATTTCCAAAACGCTTCTACATAAGGATTATGTTCTCTATGCGGAATAGGCATTTTGTCATTTTGTGCAATCCAATCTAAATTATTAAAGTTATAGGAAGTTCCAGTATATCCGCCGTGTTTTTGTATTTCTTGCATCCAAGTACTACTAATTTCAGGTGAACAGTATGTACACGCAAAGTTACAAGCATTTGAAAAACTAACTTCTACGTAACTAGGATTTGTATTTTCATCCGGAGAGCTCTTTGCAATAATATCTTTTTCAGGCCAAGCCCATTCTTCTGCACTTTTAGTTATTCTGTCACTAAACGTAGACCCGTCCGACGAGTCTTCTGCTGTCCAGCAATAGTCACATTCTTCCGGCCGTTCACCTTTAAGCATTTTAGCACGTTGCTCTTTTTTAAACTTGGTGTTATGTAGCGCACTTGGATCTATTTCAATTTCTTCTAAAGGAACTTTATGAGTTGCTGGATGGTGACAACTATGCGTATGGCCTGTTTGCAAATGAAGTGTAACTTGCTTCCATTTAGCAAGACACATAGAACAACTAATATTATTAAGTTCTTCTCTTACACTCTTATATCCGGTTAAAACGTCACCCATTATACATCCTTTAATTCTTCAATAAATCTTTGATTATCAGTTCTTGAAGGATTCTGATAAACTGATTTAAAAAATTTACTTTGATTAGCATCTAACGGGTGTGCCGATATAGGAATATCTAATTTAGCTAAAATTTTATTGCCCAAATCCTCAATAGAGTCTTGTAGCCCTTCCATCGATACCCTTGGTTTAACTTCGTCCCAAAGACTATTTAGGTATTTAAAGTCTCTAACTTGTACATAATCCCAATCTGTACACATTGTTTTATACAGTCCTTCTCGTGCGCCATAGATTGCCCACAGACCATTTTCAACATCTGCCCCTACCATAGTCCAAATGTATAACCAATGCAAACAACGCCAGTGATTATTTTTAAATTCTTCTGGTGTAATTCTAACACCACGGTCCGTTGCAAGTTTTACACCTTCTCTAAATCCAGCTCTCCATGCTTGTCCTGGTGTTTCATTATTAAATACGTCTGAGTATACACTATTCATTTGAATATATTGTGCATCCCAGCAAAAATCTACTTGTGCATGTGCATTAGTAGGATCTGCGTTTTCGTGTGTGCGCATGTTTAATACATATTCAGTAGGCCAGCATTTAATACCGCCGTTGCCGTACATTAATCCATTTATTTCATTTCGGCCGCACCAGCTAATAACGGCATTTTGTAAATCAACATGCTCTGTAAAATCAATTTCTTGGTTTAGAAATTCTGCACGTATTCTATTGTCGCCGTCAACTGTAATAAATCTTTCTGTTTCACTTAATTTTGCACAAGCCTTATGTGCAGCATCGCTACCTTCTACTCCGTGAACACGTTTAGCCCACGGAACTTTTTGACATAAATCTGCATAGTTTTTTTCTGCGTTTGGTTCATCATAAGACAGATAAATTATATCGTAGTCAATAGGCTTAAATTTACTCATTTATTGTACTACCTCATGTGCATAGTGTTGAAAATATTTTGCTGTATATATACTTACATTAACACCGTCCTGTTCAACGTCATATATGAAAGGGATAGTAGTTGGCTTTTCCCAAAGTAACTCTTCGGCATTTAACTCTAGAGTTCTATAAAGAATATTAGGATCATATTTTTCTGTTACGCTAAAATACAATTTGTCTTTAACACTATAACCACTAGTATTTAAAAATGCTTTAGTATAAGGATTAAGTACAATTCTCCAGCAGTTATCAACAAAATTCTGTTGTATAATAACATCATAGTCCTTGGTAGTATTATAATTATAAATCTGAGTGCCTACTAGTACTAATTGTCCGTTTTTTAAAGTATCTTTATCTACTACAGTATGTTCAGTCTCATAAAACAAAGTTTTGTTATTTAATGAATCAAATTTTAAAAGTTCTTCTGAATCCCAAACAATTAAATGTCTATCAGATTCTTTCCAAAAAACTGTGTTCTGTTGTTTTTCAAACTGCTCAGAGGCATATTTAATACTAAAAATTTTATTATTACTTAATACAATCATACCCAAGTTTAGGTCGTTAGTGTCAATAACTGTTAGGTGCTTGTTTTCATCAGCGTATAAAATAACATCTTGTACGATAATTTCACAATTTGCTTTTCTAAATTTAGTTTCTGCTTTTTGGTCTTTTTTAATTCTGTAAACTGTTCCTCGATGCCAAACATGTTGACCTTCTGTATGTGATAATTCGTCATACCAAACATCAACATGCACACCTTCATATTCAGGTTGCATTATTAAACGATTTGAAACGTGTGTAACTGTTGACATGTCTGTTAATAGCACATCCTTTATAAAAAGTTCTGCATTGCCAAATACTTGACCTTTATCGTTGTCTGCTAAAAGTTTGTAAACATTATCTTCATAGAATACTATTTGATCTTTTACATATTCGCCATCAACTGCCCATATATAAACATCAACACCGTCGTATGCTGGTTCAAGTGTGCTATGGCCGTCATTATAATTTTTAATTAACGGTAACTCATAACATAAAGTAGCTGCAATTTTATTTTCGTCTTCATATGTTTTACGTTTTAACATCCTGTCTTTAATTGAAACATCGTATGTTACGACCCATTCGTCAAGTCTATACTCGCCTTTAAGTAAAGGTTTTGCTTCATCTTGTGTAACTACTAGTAATTCAAAATCTTCTGTATCATATTTTCTATTACTAATTTTCTTAACAGCGCCAGTTTGTTTTTCATAATAAACATATGCTTCATTTGAAACAGCTTCTACTTTTAATTTTTTTATTAAACTTGCTAACTCAGACATTTAACAAACTCCTATATCTTTCAACAACTGGAGTTTTTTCTAAAAAGCTATTTTCTGTATAATGCAATATACCAGTTTGTATAAAATTACCTATTTTTATATTGCAATCTTTTGAAATATAAAATCCAACTTTGTCTAACCAAGACGATTCTACTTCTTTCCAATCTTGGCAATGTGCTTTCATATGCACAAATGTAGGCAATGACGATATTCTATTAGTAATTTCATCTTCACAATCTAAAATTTTTGCAACAATTGACGCACATACATCTATACTAACTTGTTGTGGTCTAGACTGTGGCATTAATTGTTGCTCGTAAAACGTTTCCCAGTTGTTAACCACTAACTCTAACCATGCATAAAAGTCTTGTGCAAACTCACATTTTTTGAAATAATGAAATCCGCTAAACAAATTAGGAAGATTGCTGTCAATAAATGTACGTCGATAAAACTGTGTATCTGCAGGAGTTCCCCTGTAATTTAAAACTTTATTAGTAAAGAATATATCGTAATTTGATAAAAAATCCCACCAAACATCAATATTCTGTAGTACTAACATATCTGTGTCCATTACGATAGTTTCATCATAAGGACTAGCATGATATAACTTCCAGCGATTTTCTACTTTCCATTCACTAGTTTCTGCATGATCGCCATATGGGATTGGAATAATTTGATCAAATAAGTTTTTATTTGGTACTTCGTCATTTGTAACTATGCTAATTTTTGTATCAGGATTATGTGTACATAAACTCATTGCTAACAAACAGGCTTGATCTACATAATTATCAGTTTCATTATTTTGAGCTAATACTACTATTCCTTTATCCATTTTCTAACTCCTCGTTAATCATCCGTGTTAAGCTAAACTTGTTCATAACATGTACGGTTAAACCTTTTGTTCTTATAGAAGTGTATTCGCCTGTATAATTTTCTTTTTCAATAAGAAACATCATTTCGTCATTTTCCATTTGCCAAAGAATATCTTTGTCGGCAGTATAAAACATTGTTCCAGGTAATTCCTCAGCAAAACTACCCTGTGCAAATCCATTCATTATATGAATAGCGATACTAAATGCAAAGTCATTTCTAAAAAGATGAGATTTTATTTGATATGTTCTTCTATAATGATGCCACTCATGTTCAATATGTTTTACTAGGTCAAAAAATATTTTATTTGTTTTGGTCTTTCTAAAAAATACTACAGTTGCCCAATAAAAATCTACACTAGTATCGTCAATTTTTTGAAACTCTTCTTCATTTCTTGCTTGTGATACATCACTTGATTTTTTATATATTAAAAAATCTGATTTTGATTTAAATACCGATTTTAATAAGTTATTAGATATAATATAATCTGTATCTAACAGCAATGTTTCATCGTAAGGTGATAATTCGTATGCACTTGCTCGATTAGCATTCTTAAATCCTGCTGATTTCTTTGACATTGCGCCATCATAAAAATAACGCATATTTCCTTCTTCAGTATAATCTAATTTAATTACTTTATCAAAATCGTCAGTGCCATATGTTTGCTCTAAGTAGGATGGGCTATCTGTTGCAAGAGACACAGGAACATTTAAATATTTTTTAATTCTTCTTGCTAGGAAAACTGCCTGTTTTACATAATCTAATTGACCATTGTTTTTAGCAAAAAGAAAAACACCTTTACTCTTGCTCATATTCAACTAACTTCTCTACGCTTCTATTCTTTTTTAGGCTCATATAATCTGCGTGATAAGCATTAGCAGCCTCAAAATATTGTGCAAGAATTTTTTCATAAAATTCATCAACATTTTGAATAAGTGCAGGATTACTATTATCGTCAATTAGTACAATTTCGTCTTGATCTGCTTCAGCCATGGCTTTACAAAAGTTAATTAATTCTTTAGTAATTGTAAATTGTGACCCGGAATAAAAATACAATAGTCCTTCTTCAAATCTTTCTCGAAGAACACGTTTTTGATTGTTTAGTGTCATCATATAATTTGAAAAATCTAATGCTTTTTCTAGACGCTCATCCATAGTTATACTCCTAATATTATTATACTAGTATATAACAGATTTTTGGAGTTGTCAAGTCATTAATGACTATAGTGGGGAAATAATTGAACCTACAGGTGTTGTTTCTTGATATGTAACTGTGGGATATGTAGTACCATTAATATTTACTTGTCCAGACGGAGTAGCAAGCAATATCGAACTTTCAAATTCACCAAACACAAGTTCGTCAATTCCATAAGTTGTATCATTTGGTTGTCCGTCTACAAATGATACTTTAAATTGTATTACTCGTTGGCTTACTTGTCTAGCTCTCACTTCATAATCATTTCTAGCGTACAATGCGCCTCCACTTTTAGAATAGCAAAGTCTATATGCTCCAGTTAAATCATAATTGCCTACAGGATATCCTGTTCCTACACCAGAATTACTGTATGTTGAAGTTGCAGCAAATGAAATTTGTCCCATATTATTTAGAATTGTTTGCCAATCAACTGTTTTAGATTGACTTCCGGTATAATCAACGCTTCCTTGAAATCTTAATTGGCCGCCGGAATTAAAAAAGTGACGGCGTGCCGCGTTTGTTGGAAATGTAACTGTAAAAATATGACTAATTTCTCCGTTCCATGCTCCTGCTGCTGCGGATCGCGTACTTGTCATTGAATTATTACTAGCATCTAACAAAGCTGTAACTGCTAGTTGAGAAGAATCAACTACAAATTTATCAGTTTCAAGATTTGTTGCTAAATTTTCTAATCCAGTAATATATGCTTCTTCGATTTTGTCAGCAGTTGAAGGATTGGTTTCGTAATCTCCTACAACAAAATCGTCAATACTAACAGATGATCCTATTTGATGATATCTAGCACGTACAATATCAATATATAAATCTTCGTAGTCTTGTGCTCCAATTTTCTCAGCAGTAAGTACGCCAGATGTTGAACCAGTAAGTCCTTGTCCGTAACCAAATTCAGGGGAAGATGTCGTTGAAAGCCCAAGTACGGTGTTTATCCGTGCTCTTAAATTATTATATCTACTAGCTTGTACAACTGTTGGCATGCATCATCTCTCATTTTAAGTATTTAGTTAGAAGTTTCAACAGAGATAATTGTTATGATAGTGTAACACTATTAAAGTATGTAGGTGCAATTGCTGCGACATCACCAGTAGCTCTATAGTGCTGTATAGTACTACGTAAAATTCCGTCTACATTGTTGTCTATTACATTATCTACTGCTAGATCATTAAATTCAATTCTAAAAATAATTCTAGTTTCAAAATCAGATCTTACTTTAACAGTGTATGTGTTAGCTGCATAAATTCCCGAACCGGCTCCAGAACCAACTTTGTTATAAATATTTTGATAGTTGCTAGTTAAGTTATAATTACCTATAGACGTGCCGCCGCCACTTGTTGATATTGTAGTATTTGCACTAAATCTTACAGTTCCTGTACTTGAACATAACTGTGCCCAGTCTAATCCTTTAGGGGTAGCTGCGCTAGTATTAGATGAAGCAATTCTTATTTCGCCGCCAGTATTAAAAAAATGTCTTCGCTCGTCTGCACTAGAAAAAGTAGCGATAAATTCATGATAAATTAAGCCGTTCCACGTTGAAGATCTAACTGTACTAATAGCAGGTTCTAAAGTTGCTTGACTAGAATCAACTATTGCTTTATCAGCTTCAATAGTCGACATTAAAGATTCAAAATCCGATAATCCTTTTTTAGCTCCTTCAGGATCTACTGAAGTTACACCACTATCATCTACAAAGAAACTTTCATCTTCAGCAATCACGTTTAGATTTTGTACAACTTGTGCTACTGATAAGTCTCCTGGTCCTACTTGGTGTACTCTAGCTTTTAGTACGTCAGCATAAATTAAATTTAAATCTTCTGCTGTAATCACATCAGATGCATTTGATACTTGTTCACTTGATAATGATTGTCCGTACCCGTTTTGTCCTGCGCCGTTACCTAAAATAAGTTCTATGCGAGATTGTAAGTTGTTAATCCGTGCTGCGGTAATTTCTGCCATTGTGATTCCTTAAACTTTTAGTACACATTCGATTAGCTTTTCACCTTCGTTGTCACTTCCTTCTAAAGCTACTCCAACTAAAGAACCTCCATTAACAGATGTACTTGCACATCCGTTATCGTAAACGTATACTGATTCTCCTTTTTTAACTGCGCCTACTACTCTTACTGGCAAACGTCCTTTAAGACCAATATACTGGCCTTCAGCTTCACTATTCATCATATATGCCGGATCAGTCGAAACAACGCCAATTGCTGTGCAATCTACACGTACAGCTCTTACTTCTGCTTCTTCCCTGCCAACACAAACTACTGTGCCAGGTGCAAGTTCTTCTGCTGTTGTATATTTTTCTGCTAAATCAGCATAACGTGCTTGTGTTGCTGTACCTTGGAATAGGTTTGCAGCAATGTTTCCTGTTGCATCTCTAACTGCAACTGTATTGTTTGATGCACTTACACTTGCTGTACGGAACTCGCTTCCTACTCTTAGTGCTGTTGCAGTTGATGCTTCGCCTGTGAAATTAGAAGCATAAACATTCGACCATCCTAAACTAGCTGTACCTAATGAAAACGTATTATCTGCTGCTGGAACTACACTAGTATCATTAATTGTTGCTACATGAGTAAGTGCTCCGCCCGAGGTAGTAACTTTAAATTTAATATTACTATTATTCGTTACGTTTTGTATTAATCCATCATAACCGTTGTCATCAATTTTAATTTGTAAATCATTTGAATCGCCAATTAATATGCCTGCGTCTGGTAATTCTAATCCTTGTGTGAACTGGACATTGTTGCCGCCGCTTGTTTGAATAAAGTTACTAGCATCAACGCCGCCTAATTTTAATGCGTTTGAAGTTGTGCCCCAAAAGTAATGATCTGTTGATGTGACACCTAATGTTGCTGTTTTAGTATTTTTTAGCGTAATACCCTTCTTTAGCCTATCATAACCTTGTCCTCTTACTACAGTTTCACTAGCATTTAAATCAAAATCAGATGGACTAACAATGAATATGATTTCATCTTCAATAATAGCAGTAATAACGCCTTTGGTTCCACCGTTTGCATCTACTACTTCGCGGCTTTGCATCTGGGTTACGCCTTCGCCTGCGTTTTGCGGACCAATTAAAATAAAACTTGTGCCGTTAAATACGTAAAGTTGATCGTTGCCGCTGTCCCACCAAAAGTCGCCAATTGCTAGTCCTGTTGGTTCTGATACGCCAATCTCTGCGCCACCAGTTGTACGCCATTTTGTGCCGTCATAGAATTTTAGTTTACTTGATCCACTATCAAACCAAACTTGACCACTTAATGGCCTAGCTGGCTGATTAGCTCCGCTAAAATTTTCTAGCAAAAATAGGAAATTTTCATTTTGAATTTCTCCATATCCTGCATAGTTTTTACCTATGAATTTAAGGTCAGTTGTTTGATCAACTGTACCGTCTTCTACTGTTGTTAACAGTGTGTTATTATATCTATCAATTGAATAAGCCATTCTTGTGTAACCCCTAAGTGCTATATGTTATTTATCGTTTTACGGATATGTCGATGTTGGTTGATCAATTATCCATGTTGTTCCATTTGATATATACTGCATCAGTGCTCTTGCCGGTGACAGAATAACTGTACCACTAGCGCCTTCGGCAGCAAATGTAACACTTTGTACAACTGATTCATTTTGTGTTCCATTAGAATCAACAGGAATAAATGCAATATTCTTTGCTGACTCAACATCAACTCCTTGAACTGTTGCTCCTGCATATGATGTTGTATGTATACGTGCAATCTTTCCGTTATTATTTGCACTAGCTGGATATAAATCACCTAGATAAGCAGCAACATTATTTTCTAATATTGTTCCTACACCTAGACCAGTAATATCTATACTAAATGCTATTACTTCAGTAGATATTTGTGTATCTACATAATTTTTTGTTGCAGCATCTTGTGCAGCAGTTGGGTCTGCCATGCCAGTAATTTTCTGGCTGTCAGCAATATTAATATCACCGCCAGATGTTATGGCAATGCCTGTTGTTGACGTAATTGCCATGTCATTAGTAGAACTAATAACTTTTCCGTTAATATTAATTTCGTCAACTTGTAATACTGTAAGCGTACCGATTTGATCTAAGTCTAATGCTTTTGTAATATTTACAAGTGTATCATCTGTAAGTTTATCTACGCCGCCTATTTTGTATGCTTTAGTTATATCACTAATATCAACATTAACATTAGACGTCCAAGCATCTGCTGTTGTTTGCCATGTCCATAATTTTTGTCCTACATCACTTGTGTCTAATACAAGGCCAGCATTGTTGGCCGCTGCACCTGTTAGTGTTGTTCCGTCTGCTGTTTTAGCAATTTCAATATTTTTATCTTCTACCCGTAATGTAGCAACATCAATACTTGTTGTATCACCTTCAATAACCATATTACCTGTAACTCTTAGATCACCTTGAATATCAAATGTATATTCAGGTAGTCTAAAGTCGCCAGCATCTGTTCTATTAAAAATACCTACTCTAGCTGTGCTTGCATCTACGTATATTGCATCAACACTAACAGAACCAAATGCTGTTGATTTTACACGCATACTGATATCGTGATCAGTTAGTTGATTTTCAAAATAAAATCTTGGACCAACAACTTTTTGCACATGGTTTTGTCCTAGTCCAATTGTTAGTCCGCCTGAGTTTTGTATAGTTAACGTACCAACTGTAACTCCGTCAGTTGTAGAAGGTAAAAACGAGTCAGCTGTTCTAACTTGTCCGCTAGATGTAACTAGAGCATTTGCAGATTCTGCTGTTCCCCTCCATTTAAAATTACCCGGATCTATTAAATTAAATCCTGGATAAATTATTCCGTCTGGATTATCTGCTGTGACAAGTCCTAAAACCCTTTGTGCATAAATTGGTGTAAATTGAATGTTACTAACTACTGCTGATAATGTGCCGCCTACATAAAGGTTAGCAACTGTACGCGATCTACTTTGTGTATCAAGTATGCTACTTATTTGGAAGCCACTAGTGCCCTGGTTCTTTGTATACTGAGGGCCAACTAATATTAAATCAGTCCCGTCATAGGCATGCATTTGGTTATTTTCGTTATCGATCCATAAGTCACCTGCAACCATTTGTGGCCTAGTATCATCTACAAATGGGCCGCCGCTGGATTTCCACACTGTTCCGTCGTAAACTTTTAATCGCTGTTCTGCACTATCCCACCAAATTTGTCCTTTTAGCGGGTTACTAGGTGCAGCAGTATTACTAAAATTTTCTAATAATTTTATAAAGTTTTCGTTAAAATACTCACCATACCCGCTATAATTTCTACCAACTAACACAAGATTGGTACTACTCGTATCAATCTGTCCGTCAATTAAATCTGTAAGTAATGTTCCGTCTGTTTTGTTTAGTTGATAGCTCATCTATTATTGCCCCGTATAAATTATATAGTTTACTGCTAAGAACGGGTTCATAACATCGATTGCATTTCCGACTGTTGCTTCAGTTTTGATGCCTCCACTTGATGCTATACCTTGTGTTCCACCTAGTCCGGGTGCTACCGGAAGTTCAATTGCATTGTCATCAACAGGCTCACCTGCTCCAACACGTATACCATAAAACTGTGTACCCGAATCGCCTTCTAAATCATGCTCGTGTTCTGGTAAGTTGTCAGTATTAATTATTTTAGTTTCTGTACCAGCGTTCCCGCCAATTGCATCAGCAGCAATATCAGTTACTCTGTTTGCGCTTGGACCGCCCATGTTGTCAAGACCAAGTGCAAGTCTACCTCTAAAATCTGGTAGTGCAAAAGAACTAACACCGTTGTTAGTTAACAATGAAGGATCTTTAAAATTGTATTGTATTGCTAACCATAACTGGTTGTAGTCTGACTTTAATACTTCAGTACCGTCACATAATAACCAGCCTGCTGGTGCTTCTTCGCCGCCGTATGGCATAATTGCTCCTGCTGGTACTAACGGGATATCCTTTAAAAAGTTACGCTTAGATATTTTATATGCGCCCGTAACTCCAGTTGTTCTGTTTATTAGTATTTCGTCAGCATTTTCTGCTGCAAAAACTGTTTCTTTGTTGCTAATAAAACTGTTTGCAATACTTACTGCAAATGTTTTTGTGCTACCGCCTGTTTGACCGTCAAAGTCAAAACTAGTAGGATTAACATCACCGCTTAGTGCAAAAGTTGTAGCACTAGCAAGTCTATCTGCAGATCCTGCTCTTCCACTAACTGTGCCACTTACGTTACCTTGTATGTTTCCAAAGAATGTAGTGGCATATATTTGGTCATATTTGTTGTTAACAGTACCAATATTTCTAGTACTAGGAGAATCTGGAGCAATATTACCTGTTTGTAATATGCCTCCTACATCAACATCACCGCCGATATATGCATTAAGAGCAACACCAATGCCACCTGTTGTAATAATACTACCTGTGCCTATTGACGTTGAGTTAAGTGGAGTAGCAACTGTTAGTATTCCAGTTTCTGCTTCGCCTGTTTTAGGAGCAATTTTAACATTGCCTTTAACATCAAGTGCTTCTTCTGGAGCTGATGTATTAATACCAATATTGCCCGAACTATTAATACTCATCACCGTTGGTGTTAAATTACCATTACGCAATCTAAAATCAATACTCGAACCACTAGTGTTATGTTGTATAATTCCTGTTTCGCCATCAATTCCTAGTGCAACCTGTCCGCCAGTACCAATTTTAATACCATCGTTACTCTTAACACTTAATTGGAAATCTGTACTACTCGCTGCATTGCCTCTTAAAAAATTACTTGCAGGAATTATATTGCCGCCGACAATTAAGTTTTCTGCTTTTTCAGAAATTCCACGGAACTTTAATGTTTCTGTTCCTACAATAGCTTCATCTGCAAGGTTAATACCTGCTTGTATTCCTTGTCTGTATCCTGAGATGGATGTCTTAGGAGTAAATGCTTGACTGCTAACAATAGCAACCGGCTTATCTTTTACTTTAATTGATAGTACACTGTAAGTAATATCGTCAGTGCCAACAATAGATTGTGCTGCCGCACCTGTTAATAATCCGTCACTAAAGTCTGGACCAACTAGAACCCAAGTACTACCTGTAAACAAGTATAGCTGTTGACTTTCTGTGTTTACCCACAAGTCGCCTGCATTTGAATTTACTACTGCCGGTTCTGCACTTGCCTTTTTTAGTCCGCCACTAGCTACCCAATTAGTTCCGTCATAAACTTTTAGTTGATCAACATTTTGTGTAGTATCATACCATAGCTGTCCTTCTACTGGTCTTGCCGGTGCATTAGCACTTGCAAAATTTTCTAATAAATGTAATAAATCTTCTGCAATTGCTTGTCCGTACGCTGTTGTATTGCGACCGGGTAACATTAAACTTGTTTCATCGTTTAATGTATTATCCTCAACAACAATTGAGCCTTTATTAATTGTGTCAGTGTAATTTACTGTATATGGCATCTATATACTCCCCTTACCCTGCCAAGCTCTGTATGCGAACAGTATAATCAATTTGAACTAATCTGTTCAAACTCTTTTGTACTGGATGGAAAATTACATGTGTTATTAATCTTCCTTCGCCGGTTGCGCTATAACTGCGCAAACCTAATTCATCAAATACATACGGACTATCAGCTGCTGCCGCAGTATCAAAAGCATCTTGGCCATTTGGTTCGCCGTAATCAAGTAAACAAGTTACAATAATATCAGTATAGTTTGTACCAGCAACGTGTCTAGTTTCTAATTTATTTCTAGCAGGATCTGTGTTGTTAACACTTCTGTCGTCAACAACTTTTGAATATGTTTCATTATATAATCCTGCATTTGTTCCTGTACTGTTTGGTGTTAAGTATGTAATTACTCCAGTAGGATCAACACTAGTTCCACCGTTACCAAGGCTTAATTTATTAATAAAACCTTCGCCGGCGTTAGCTAGACTTTCTGCAAGTGCAATACTCATGTTTTCATAGTGAATTGCATTGCGCTTATCAATGTAAACTTTGTTAGTTTCTGGGTCATATATCTTGATATGGCCTTGCACTACTACTCCGTTTGTATCTTTCATGTTATCGCTCATTTATTTTTCCTATACTGTATTTATTCAGGTAGCTCTGTTGTTCCGGCACGTAAGAATCTAGCAATTGAATTTTCCGTATCTCCTAGGGATATACCGTTTTCTGTCCAGTTTCTTCCTTGTTTTTTAATTATTGTTACTGATATTCCGTCTTCTGGTGCTGTAGCAAGTACTAGAGCATTAGTGTTAATAGTAAATTCAGCAGCATGTGTAGTGTCGCCTTCTGGACTATCTAATGCCAACGTTGGGTCAAATACTTCTATTGCTGATTTACGCTGACGTATTCCTCCAACAAACACTTCAACTTCGTTAGCCGAATTAACTGTAAACGGTATGTTAAAAGTTGTTTGTGTTCCATCAACTTCAGAAGTAAATGTATGTGATATTGTAGCATCTGCATAAGGAACTGTTTTACTTCTATTTTGATCAAACACTTTCGAACCAGCAGTGTGTATATTTTTAACCCCAGTTCCTAGTGTACCTCTACGTAGTTGGCGTAGTGTATTATTTTCTTTTACAAAATATTCAATACGCTCACCGTCAATAAAAATAATACCTGGCAAATTTTGACCTTTGTTTGGTTCTGACAACATACTTGCATCTTCTACTTCAATTCTTAAATCATAATAATTTAACGGATTTGCTAATTTAGTAGCCGGTGCATCTAAACGCTTAAAGTGTGTTCTATTTAACATATCTTTAAACTGTCTAAATGCAAATTTAGGCTTACTTACAGGAGAAGTAAAATGTATAACATCAATTTTATCGTTAGTTGACGGTTGTCTAATTAATCTTACTTTCATACCGTCATTAGTAACATAGTAATCAACACTAGGTGTTAACAATTCGTTATTTACAGATACCCAAACATACTGTGCATCAGGAGCAGGAGAACGTAAACTAATTTCGCCAGTTGTTAATCTAATGTAATTTACATAATCTAATTCATCTGCCGACATTAGCTTTCTAGACACAACATCATAATTAATTCTATCAATGTCAATTATATTGTGATTAGAGAATTGGAATATTTCGATAGTATCATCTAGTGCAGGTGCTGTATCAAATGTAACTGTTTTACCTAATACTCTATAATCGCCATCGGTAATTACAAATATGTCAATAACATCGCCAGGTACACCTACGTCATCTGCAAGTATAATACTACTATTTGAAATTTCAAATCTCCAGTCAATTGGAGTATTTTTTTCAACACCATTTAAGAAAACTTTAAGATCATTAATTTCAAGACTTCCTGAAGGATGTTGGAATGTTTCTGCTGCAAATTCTCTTTGTCCAGATTGCGGAATTACAAATTCAACATTGTACCCTGCTTTTAAAATTGTATTATTTACTTTTACAATTAGATTGTGTTCTGAAGGTATTGAGTAAAACGGAGATTGTAGTAATTCAAAATTAGTTAACGTTCCGTCGCCTGCAAATGTATCTTTGGTAATTTGACTATAATTTACAGTATCTGAATTACCAAATGCTGTAAAGTGAATAGTTTTATTTGCATCTTGCACTTCATCAAATCTAATAGCTGCAAATAATCCTATTGTTTCTGTTTCTAAAACATCTACAGTTTTAGGAATACCATCAACTGTAACAGAAACTTGCATTCCTTCTACATATTTGATAGGAAGTGTGTATTCTTCTGACGTTCCGTCAGTAATTAACGTTCCAAAATCTAATATGCTTTGTATTCCTTGTGCTACTGCCACTATATTAAGTTCAGCACCTACTGTTGCACTAGCAAACGCAATAGTTTTATCTGTCCAATTAACTGTATAATCTGTGCTTGGCAATAATTGGTTATTTAATTTTACAAATATTGCATTATTACTATTAGGCAATACACCAAGATCGTATACTAAGGTACTGTCCATAATATAACTTTGGCTATATATTTGGCCTTGTCCGTCACTGTCTCTAGTATACACTTGAATGTCTAAAGTATCCATTACCTGTCCTGGAACTAATTCTTCCGGGCCTTTAGATGTTGTAGGTGTAACAAATCCGTCACCGTCAATTACAATATCTTCAGAATTTAATCCAGTAGCTGTTGAATATACTAAATCTCCGCCAATAATTTGTGTATCGTAGCTCATTGGATCTAGTCCTATTGCTCCGTCGCTTGACGATTTTCTTACAACAAATACATCTCCGTCTAATAAACTTATGCCTAAGTCTTGTACAAAAATTGTATCTGTTGTGCCGTCACCTATAATAGTATCTACTATAGCATTAATATTTGTCGGTGTGCCTAAACTAAAATTAGGATCATCAATTCTTATGCCATTTTTATATAAATTATAAACAACATTATTTTCTAAAGGAGCACTTAATTGTACTGCAATTGTTGAGCCATCTGCTGTGAACACTTCATCTTCAAAAGTATTTTCATATACGTCCCAATTATCAGTATACCAGCCTTGTGTATCCCAACCAGCTGGTCCAGAAAAATCAAAACTACGTATTTCTACTCCGCCGTAATCAATACCGTCTAGCAACTGTGATAACTCTTTACCAAACATATTTACGCCAGGCTGGTATGCAAATTTAATTCTATCTTCAGCACTCAGCATACTTATAGGCTTTTTATATTTGACTTGTATTGTAGCATTTAATGCAGGAGGTTTAGTAAATGTAATTCTACCTTTTTCTCTATTATATGTTTTGGTTGTATCTTCAATATTAGCAAAAGTATACCTACTACGTAACTGGAGTGTATTGTCTATGTAAACTTCGACCTTCTTTATATCAAGATCCATTGGCCATTTTAGGTCGTATCTTACCCTGGCTCCTGACCCCGTAAACATTTCTGTTTCGTCAAGTGTGTCAAAAGTATATGATCCAGCATTTCTGTCAAACTTCATTGCTACCTTAGTTGACCTTACTAGACCGCCTCCTAAGACTGCTGTTACTTTTGCAGGAGTACTATTATCTGTCTGTGAGCCTTCAATTATAACAGTAGGCGCACTTGTATATCCACTGCCGGGCTTGGTAACTTTAATATGTGTTATTTTTCCGTACCCAAGATATGCTTTTGCTTCGGCGCCCGAACCGCCTCCTCCTTGTATTTTAACAATTGGTTCAAACGTCCAGCCACTACCTCCGTCGCCAATTTTAACTTCGGTAATTTGTTGTCCAATATTATTCTTCCAAGTTTGGCGCGGATTGACACTTGTATCAAGATTTTGTTCAATAATAACGCCATCTTGTATTCTTGCAGAACTTGGTTCAATACGCTTTGTTTCGGTGCTGTATGCCGGACTTAAATCA
>JACLAB010011575.1_pt1 | contig 43085 bp, 41 predicted proteins | sample 8027921 | NCBI WGS metagenome assembly JACLAB01 (sample SAMN15725117, study PRJNA655200) | protist metagenome | isolation source: fluorescence activated cell sorting (FACS) single amplified genomes of... | place: USA: West Boothbay Harbor, Gulf of Maine | collected 2000-07-19 | reverse complement strand
TATTTCTTTAGGTGGTAAATCATTTCCATTATCTTGAATTTCTTTTTCTTTTTCAAGAGGTTTTTCTTGGGAAGTTTTTGGCACCGAGGAAGATAGTAAATCCTCTCCATTTAGGGGTTCTTGGAACCAGCGATGATTACAGTTTGCGCACTCAACCATTCTTCCATCAGGTTTTAAATCTGCTGAATTGACAATATATTTATAGTCACAATCTGAGCATTGAATGAACATAATCTATATATAGAGTAGAGAGGTTAGTATATAAAACAAAATCTATTGTATGTTATTATTAACCATAATCTTTTATGTTGCTTTAGCATCATGGACAATCTTAATGGGGTTTTTAAGCCTTCCATTTATATTCTTGCCAAGTAAATTTATAGCTCTACCTGCTAAAATTTGGATCAGGGGTATATTTATCTGTTTAAAGCACATTTGTGGAGTTACTCATGAGCTTAGAGGACTTAACAATTTATCAGATGAACCTGTAATTATTGTTTCAAAGCATCAATCTGCTTTTGAGACGTTTGCTCTTTATTACTATCTTAAAAAAAGTTTTTTTATTCATAAAAAACAACTTTTTTATATTCCTATATTTGGTCAATATTTAATGAAACATAATATGGTGTCTATTGACAGAGCTGGTCAAGCATCTACCATGCGTAAAATGATTACTGATGTTAAAAAAAAATTAGATAGTGGCTCCACAATTATTATTTTTCCTGAAGGAACAAGAAAAAAACCTGGGGCAAAAGCTGATTACAAAACTGGATTTATAGGAATTTATAATACTTCAAAAAGAAAACTTCAACCAGTAGCTCTTAACTCAGGCTTATTTTGGCAAAAGGGACTAAAGATAATAAAAAAAGGTCATATCATTATAGAATTTTTGCCTCAAATAGATATTGGTTTTGATAAAAAGGAAGTGCTAAATAAAGTAGAACATTCTATCGAGTCAGCAACAAATAAATTATTAAATTAATTTTTTTTCTCTGTTGGATCAAAGCTTCCTGCTTGACCAATATCTTCAATTTCTTTTCGAACTTTTTTCGATTGGTTAAATTTATTTTCTAAAAATTCTAAGTCGCCGTTTCTAATTGCTTTTTGATACGTAGATAAATCTTCACTAAATCTTCCAAGCATTTCTAAAACTGCGTCTTTATTTTTATTATAAACATCTCTCCACATAATGGGATCACTTCCAGCTAATCGTGTGAAATCTCTAAAGCCTGCAGCAGAATATTTAATTACTTCATCACGCATATGAGATTCTAGCTCAGTTGCAGTTCCGACAACAGAAAAAGCTATGAGTTGTGGAATATGTGATGTCATTGCTAAAACACGGTCATGTCTGTCAGCGTCCATAATCTCAACAGTCATTCCAATAGATTTCCACATTTCACTAATAGAAGAAGTGGCAGCATCATTTGTGTCGTGAGGCGTTAAAATACAATATCTATTGTCGAATAATTTACTGAAACCATATTCAGGACCACTTTTTTCTAATCCTGCTATTGGATGAGATGGCACAAAAGTCATATTTTTATTTGTAACTGCATTTTTAAAATCACTTATAGTGCTCATTTTTGTCGATCCAACATCAGTTATTAAAGTAGGTTGAGAAATAAAACCTGATAAAGAAGAAAAAATATTTTTATAAGAACTCAAGGGTGTGCAAATAATAATTAAATCAAATTGTTGTTCAAAATTTGTTAAATTTGTTTCTCCTTGTACTAAAAGATTTAAATCTTGACATTTTTTTATAATTTTATCATCAGAGTCTAATCCATACACCCTATTAGTGACATGGCTCTCGACTAATGCACGGGAAATTGATGATCCAATAAGACCCATTCCAATTATGAGAACTGAATTATATTTCTTAGTCACAGTGCTATTTTTTTTAGAGATTTTATTGTTACCATCATTTCTTTTTCTGTACCAATAGTTATTCGAAGACAATTAGGTAATCCATAACTATCTAATTGACGGACAATTATTCCTTCATTTTTTAAGTGCGCTGAAATTTCTTTTGCTTTTTTTTCAGATGTTTGAATAAAAGAAAAATTTCCCTCTGAGTATCCACTTTTTATATTAATTTTTTTTAATTCGTCCTCAAACCATTTTTTTACTTTAAAATTATTATCAACAACTTCTTTTACATATTCTTTATCTTCTAAAGCAAGCATAGCGATTTCCTGCGATATAGTTTGGGTGTTAAAAGGTCCTTTGACTTTATTTAAAATATTAGCGACCTTTTGACTTGAGTAGCACCAACCGATTCTCAATGCCGCAAGGCCATAAACTTTTGAAAACGTTCTTGTAATAATAATATTTTCAAACTCTTCAGTTAAAGAAAATCCACTATCATAATCATCTTTTATGACATACTCTGCGTAAGCACCATCAAGAACAACCACGATATGTTTAGGTAGGTTATTTAAAAGGTCAACTATTTTAGTACGTGATAAATAAGTACCAGTAGGATTGTTGGGGTTAGCTAAATAAATAATTTTTGTCGAAGGTGTCACTTGTTTTAGAATAGATTTAACATCAATTGTATAGTTTGCGTTCTCTTCAATAAGCTTAGATGTTGCCCCAACTATTTTTGTTATAATTGAATACATCTCAAATCCGTGCTGTGCGTGAATTATTTCATCACCATCTTGACAAAATGCTAAAGCAGCAAACAGTAATGTTTCATCCGATCCACAACCAAGAATTATTCGATTAAAATCTAAATTGTGAGTAATTGCAATTTTTTCTCTAAGCTCAATACCATCAATGCTTGGATAACGATGAGAGTTTAATAGGGTTTTAGATTTATTTATATAATCTAAAACCTTCGGAGATGGGCCATAAGAATTTTCATTAGAAGATAACTTAATAATATTTTCTTTGCCTGTTATAGAAGACTTCCCACCTTTATAAATATTTATAGAATTTATAGATCTTTTTGTATTTATTAAAGAGTTATTATTTTCTTGCAATTTTATTGATGCTTGAAATATCTCTCGCCAAATTCTAACTATAGAATCTTTAGAATATTTTACATTTGAATTTTGTAATAGCCTATCTAGAACTTTTTGCTCTCTTGCAGCGTCAACAACATCAGTCTTCGATTTCTTTTGTTCACCAATTTCTGTAACAATTTCAGCTCTTTGTTTAAGTAGATCCAATATTTTATCATCTAGTGAGTTAATATCGTCTCTTAATAAGTCTAGTTTTTCATTATCCATATTGTGAAGGTGTCTTTACAAACTATATTGCAATAAATCAAAATAAACAGTAATTTCTTGATCAAAATTAACAAATATTGACAAAAAACTTATATAAATTAAATACAACTTAACACCGATTTGAAACTGCTTGCGGGTGTGTATCTAAACAGCTAAAGCGTGATACTTTCCGTAACCAGTAAAACTCAGATCTGCAAAAATATTATGACTGATACTGAAATAAAAAAAAACAAAGAACTTGATTGCAACATTGCAGAATTTAAGAATTCTAATTTTAAACTTGTATCAGGATCTATATTGGAAAATTTTAAAATAGCTTTTAAAACATTTGGATCACTTAATAAAAGTAAATCTAACGCTATTTTAATTTGTCATGCTTTAACAGGTGATCAGTATGTTTCTGGGTATAATCCAATTACTGAAAGAGATGGTTGGTGGTCAAGAATGGTTGGCCCTGACAAACCTATTAATACAAATAAATTTTTTGTGATTTGCTCAAATGTACTTGGCGGATGTTCAGGTTCTACTGGTCCAAAACAAAAAAAAAATAATGAGGATGTTATTTATGGTGGTGTTTTTCCATCTATCACTATTAAAGACATGGTTATTGCTCAAGTAAAACTAATTGATGTATTGAAAATAGATAAATTATTTAGTGTAGTAGGTGGATCAATGGGAGCAATGCAAGCCTTGCAATGGTCTGTTGATTTTCCAAATAGAATACAAACAATTATTCATATTGCAGGTGCTTTAAAACATTCTGCACAAAATATTGCTTTTCACGAGGTTGGTAGACAGGCCATAATGAATGACCCTATGTGGCATAAAGGAAACTATATAGAAAATAAATCTATCCCTGAAAGGGGGTTGTCAGTTGCAAGAATGATAGCGCACATTACATACTTATCAGAGGATGCGATGCACAGAAAATTTGGTAGAAAACTTCAATCAAGAGATATTATATCTTTTGGCTTTGATGCAGATTTTCAAATTGAAAGCTATTTACGCTATCAAGGCAGATCTTTTGTTGAAAGATTTGATGCAAACTCTTATTTATATCTAACAAGAGCTATGGATTATTTTGATCATTCTGATACCTATCGTAAAACACTAGAGTTTATTAATAATGAAAATGATAAAATTAATTATCTTATTATATCTTTCACATCTGATTGGTTATTCCCCACAAGAGAGAATAAAGAAATAGTTAAAACATTAAACAGTTTATCACGTAAAGTTAGCTTTCTTGAAATAGAGACAGATAAAGGTCATGATAGTTTTTTACTGGACGAACCTGATCTTGATATTGCCATGAAAGGTTTTTTAGAGAGTAATTATGGAAAAACCAATGAATAGCATTAAAAGCATTCGAAAAGATTGGGATTTAATAGAGTCACTGATTAATGAAAAATCAAGGATTTTAGACGTAGGTTGCGGTGAAGGGGATCTCATTCAACAACTTGAAAAAAATTTGAAAGCGAATGTTCATGGAGTTGAAAAAGATCAGGGGATGGCCTTAAAAGGGATTGCTAAAGGATTAAATATTACACATGGAGATGCAGAGAAAGACTTGTTTCAGTACTCAAATCAAAGTTTTGATTATGTAATTCTCAGTCAAACTTTACAGGCAATGATTGAACCTAAAAAAATATTAACAGAATTATTAAGAGTTGGATCTAAAGCAATTGTATCTTTTCCTAATTTTGGGCATTGGAAAATTAGATTGCAATTATTATTACTTGGAAAAATGCCAATAACGGAAGGTCTTCCCTACTCATGGTATGATACTCCTAATATTCATTTTTTTACTTTAAAAGATTTTGAAAACTTATGTAAAGAAATGAATATAATTATAGAAAGTAGCATAGGCCTTACTAGTAAGGGCAAACAGTTTGTTCTTAATAATACATTACTTCCTAAAAACATCATAACTCATGAAGCAATTTTTTTACTTAGTTATAAAAACTTTGAGCCTGTAAAAATAAAAACCATAAATAAAATGTTCACAAAAAGCTCTGCTATCATCAATTGATGAGTATATCTGTTGACATTATTAATCAACTTAGTGATAATTATTCATTCTTAATCTCTTCTCATGAGAATAATTCAAGTATCATCATAGATCCAGCAGAATCTGATAAAATATTGGATATATTAAAAAAGAAGAGACTTAACCTTGATTATATTTTTATTACTCATCATCATAGCGATCATACATCAGGAGTAATTAATTTAGTTAAAGCATATCCAAAAGTAAAAGTATTTTCACCTTCAGAATTAAATTCAATTTCAGTTAATATAATTTTGGATGGTAATAAAATTAAAACAAGCTTAAATAGGTTTGAAATTTTATCTGCTCCTGGGCACACCCTTGATCACATAGTTTTATGTGATCATGAAAATAATCTTTTATTTGTGGGTGATGTTCTTTTTCGATTAGGGTGCGGCCGTGTGTTTGAGGGTACTTTGGAACAAATGCAAAATTCTCTACTACAGCTTTATAATTTATCAGATAAAATGTTAGTTTATTGCGGTCATGAATACACATTAAGCAATTTAAAATTTTTGGAACATATATTTAAAAAAAATAAAATTTTAGAGAGTGCAAAAAAGAAAATCATTTATGACCTAAACTCAAAAAAAAGGTCTATTCCTTTTTATTTAGGAGATGAGAAAAAATATAATCCTTTTTTAAATCAAAATTGTGAAATGGCTTTAGAATTAAGAAATAAAAATAGTTATTCTGATTCAGAGTTTTTTAGATATCTAAGAGGAAAAAAGGACAGTTTTTAGTTATTTCTCAGTAAAAAAAGCCTAATTCTCTGTATTTTTATTTGACTATTAAAGACCTTAGATATAAACGCCGTTCAATCGAAGGAACTTATGTTAGCAGTATTTAAAACAGGTGGAAAACAATATTCTGTAAAAGCAGGGCAAATCCTCAAAGTTGAAAAACTAGAAGGGGAAAAAGGGGATAGCATCTCTTTTAAAGATATTCTTGCAGTATCAGAAGATACACAAAATATTATTGGGTCACCTTTAGTAGAAGGTGCTGTTGTTGAAGCTAAAATTTTAGATCAAATTAGAGATAAAAAGATAATTGTCTTTAAAAAAAGAAAAAGACAGAATTACCGATCAACTCAAGGTCATAGACAATATTTAACTGTATTAAAAATTGAAACTATCTCAATGGGTGGAAAAAAATCTTCATCTGAAAAAAAAGAATCAAAAACTAGTACCTCTGTAAAAAAGGCTGCTCCCAAGAAGACAGCTGCTAAAAAAACAGTTAAGAAAAAAATTGTGACACCAAAGGAAAGTAAATAATGGCTACGAAAAAAGCAGGTGGTAGTTCACGTAATGGTCGCGACTCGGCAGGTCGTCGTCTAGGTGTAAAAAAATTCGGTGGCGAAAAAGTTATTTCTGGCAATATAATTGTACGTCAAAGAGGTACTAAATTTCATCCTGGAGATAATGTTGGTATTGGTAAAGACCATACTATTTTTGCTACTAGCGAAGGTAAGGTTACATTTAAAAAGACACGCATCAGAACATACGTATCCGTAGTACCCGCAAATTAATTAATAGAATTTACATTCTATTCATCTAATGAAATTTTTAGATCAAGCTAAGATATATGTTGCATCCGGCAAAGGAGGCAAAGGTTGCGTAAGTTTTAGAAGAGAAAAATATATTGAGTATGGGGGGCCTAATGGAGGTGATGGAGGTAGAGGTGGTGATGTTATTTTTATAACTGACCAAAACCTAAACACACTTATTGATTTTCGATATCAACAACACTTCAAGGCTATGAAAGGCAAAGATGGTATGGGGAAAAATAAAACTGGAGCAAGCGGAAACGATACTGTTATTAAAGTTCCTCCAGGAACAGAAATTTACAATGAAGACAAATCAGTATTGTTGGTAGATCTAGTTGAAAATAATCAAAAATATGTTTTCTTAAAAGGTGGCAAAGGTGGCCTTGGAAACTCACATTTTAAATCTTCAACTAATCAAGCACCCAAACAATTTACAAATGGAAATCCATTAGAAGAACAATGGGTTTGGCTATCCTTAAAATTATTTGCTGATGTTGGAATTATTGGCCTCCCTAATGCGGGTAAGTCTACTTTTTTATCAAAAATTTCAAATGCTCAACCAAAGATTGCCGACTATCCCTTCACAACTCTTCATCCTGTGCTTGGAGTAATCAAAAATTTTGATAAAGAAATAGTAGTTGCTGATATACCTGGTTTAATAGAAGGGGCTCACGAAGGAAAAGGTCTTGGTGATACTTTTTTAGCCCATATTGAGAGATGTAAAATTCTCCTTCATTTAGTTGATAGCTCAGATCCGAACTGGAGAAATAATTATTCAATAGTTAGAAAAGAATTAGAAAAATACGGACAAAAGCTTGATCTTAAAGAAGAAGTTATAGCTTTAAGTAAACAGGATCTTAACCCTGAAAACTCTAATAAAATTATTGATGAAATGACAACTCTGAATAACAATAAAAAATTTACTATTTCAAGTTTTAATAACAAAGGAATTAAAGAGCTTACTAACTATTTATTTGATAAATATGAGATTGACGATGATAAATAATTATAAAAAAATTGTCATAAAAATTGGCTCATCTTCTATTATCAATAATAAAACAAAGAAAATTAATTCAAATTGGATGACTAGACTTTGCAAAGATATTGAAAAATATCATAAAGATAAAAATATTATTATTGTGTGTTCTGGCGCTATTGCTTTAGGATCTAACTTAATCAAAAAAAATAAAAATCTAACAAAATTAGAAGACAAGCAAGCTGCTGCTTCAGTTGGACAAATTGAACTAGCTCATCAATGGAGACAAAAATTAAAAGAACATAAAATTAATATTGCTCAAGTTCTACTTACTTTAGAAGACAGTGAGGTTAGAAGAAGATATCTCAATGCCCGTAAAACAATTAATACACTTTTAACAAATAAAATAATTCCAGTGGTTAATGAAAATGATACAGTTGCGACAGAAGAAATTAGATATGGTGATAATGATAGGTTGGCCGCTAGAGTAGCTCAAATGGTAGACGCAGATCTACTTATATTACTAAGTGATGTAGATGGTCTTTACGATAAAAACCCCACTAAAAATAAAGATGCAAAAAAAATAAGTGAGATATTTAAAATGTCTAAATCAATTGAGCAGATGGCTAATTCGCAAACATCTATTCTTGGTAGCGGCGGTATGACAACAAAAATCTCTGCTGCTAAAATTTGTATGAATAATGGATGTGATACTATCATCACAAGTAGTGCGAAAAAACAGCCACTCAATTCTATAAATAGAAAAAACTCTTCTATCTTTATTGCAAGCAAAAATTCTTCTTCTTCTCGAAAGCAATGGCTACTAAATCACTTGCACCCTTCAGGTTTTATTAAAATTGATGAAGGTGCATATAAAGCAATTAAGAATAATAAAAGTCTATTACCAGCAGGTGTAATCGAAGTAGGTGGAAAATTTGGTAGAGGGGATGTTATCAGTGTGTATTATCCAAAAAGAGAAAAGGTAGCTATTGGCATATCTGCCTACGATATTTATGAAGCTAGAAAAATTATAGGTAAAAAAAGTAAAGAAATTTCAAAAATCTTAGGTTATGAAGGTAGAGATGAAATCATACATAAAGATGATCTAGTGAGAACTATTTAATGAATATTTTAGAAACAATTAAAGACTTAGGTAAAAAAGCAAAAACTGCCTCTATTAAAATAAGAGTATTAAACCCGGAAAATAAAAAAATTGCATATGATTTTTTAGAAAAAAATATTAAAAATAAATCTAAGGTAATATTAGATGCTAACAAATTGGATATTGAAAATGCTATAAATAATAATCTATCTAAACCTCTTATAAATCGTTTAAAAATTAATGAAGATTCAATTTTAGGAATAATCAAAAGTATAAATCAAATTAAAAATCAACCCGATCCCATTGGTGATATTTTAGAAAATTGGGAACAGCCAAATGGCCTAAAGTTTTCAAAAATATCAGTACCACTTGGTGTTTTAGGAGTAATTTATGAATCTAGACCTAATGTAACAATTGATGCATCTTGCCTTGCTCTAAAATCTAATAACGCACTTATACTTCGCGGTGGTAGTGATAGTTTTTACACATCAACGGAGCTAGTTAAGATCATAACGAAGTCTTTTGAAGAGGCCAATCTTCCAAAAAATATTATTCAAATGATACCTACAACTAGTAGAGAAGCTGTTGATCATCTTTTAGCAATGAACGATTATGTAAATGTAATAATTCCAAGAGGCGGAAAAAGTTTAATTAAAAAAATTAATGAAAAAAGCAAAATTCCTGTCATCAAACACCTTGAAGGGTTATGTCATGTGTATATAGATAAAGAAGCTGACTTGGAAATAGCAAAAAAAATTATTTTTAATAGCAAATTAAGAAGACCAGAAATTTGTGGTGCTGCTGAGACTCTATTAATTGATAACTCGATAAAAGATAAGGCCAAAGAATTAATACAACCTTTACACGAGGCTGGATGTAAAATTAAAGGCGATGAATATATTCAATCATTAGATAATAACTTTGCAAAAGCTAATGCTGAGGATTGGTCAACAGAGTATTTAGATAAAATTATTTCTGTTAAGATGGTTGATGGGGTAGAAGGCGCTATAGATCATATTAATAATTATTCATCAAATCATACAGAGTCTATTATTACAGAAAATGAACAAACTTTTACAAATTTTTATAATAATATAGACAGTGCAATAATTCTAAAAAATGCCTCGACACAATTTGCTGATGGTGGAGAATTTGGGTTTGGTGCTGAAATTGGTATTTCAACTGATAAACTTCATGTTCGAGGCCCTGTGGGAGCAAAACACTTAACAACATTTAAATATATTGTTCACGGTAGTGGTCAAGTTAGAGCATAAATGAAAAATATTGGCCTTCTAGGCGGGTCCTTTGACCCTCCCCACAAAGGACATCTATATATTTCTCTTGAAGCAAAAAAAATCTTAAAGCTAGATGAAGTTTGGTGGCTAGTTACTCCACAAAATCCTCTAAAAATTAATGAACCAGCTAGTTATAAAGACAGAGTAAAAAACTGTAAATTAATTGCGAAAAACCATCCCATAAAAATAAAAGAGATAGAAAAAAAAATAAACTCAAGATATTCTTATGAAACTATTGAATATTTAAATGGCCATTACAAAAATATTAAATTTTTTTGGTTAATGGGAGCTGATAACTTAATTAATTTTCATAAATGGCAAAATGCAAAAAAAATATTCAATGAAATTCCTATTGTAGTATTTAGAAGATATGGGTATAATGAAAAGGCATTGAAAAGCTTCACATCAAATTTTTACAAAAACTTTAGGCTAATTAGCGAAAAAATTAATGTAAAAAATTTTAATAAATTACCAGCATGGACTATTATACAAAATAAAGAAATTAAAATCTCTTCAACTGAAATTAGAAATCAAAGAGAGCAACTGAGACAAAAAGATTAGTTCTTCATCTTCATTAACCGACAAAATCTATAGCATTCTGGATGATGCTAAAGCTGAAGATATAAAGATAGTTGATTTAAGAAAAAAATCTTCTGTTGCTGATTTTTTTGTTATATCTACATGTCGCTCAACTAGACACGCCGATGCGACAGCTGATGAAGTGTCAAAACAATTAAAAAAATTAGGTTACAAAAACCCATCTCCTGAAGGCAGACCAAAATGTGACTGGGTTATAGTTGATGCTGGTTCTGTAATAGTTCATCTATTTAGAAAAGAAACAAGAGAAATATATAACCTGGAACAATTGTGGGAAACCAACTTTGAATCTGAAAAAAATAAACTAATTAACTAAAGGTAACAAAATGACATATTTATTTAGAAATTTTATAGTTTTATTAATTTTACTAAGTTCGTTTTCTTCCTTCGGTGCTTCGAAAAATAAAGAGACTTATGAATATCTCGATTTATTTGGTCAGATTTTTGATAGGGTAAGATCTGAGTATGTTGAAAAGGTAACTGACCAAGAGTTGATTGAAAAAGCCATTGATGGGATGCTAACAGGTCTTGATCCTCATTCAGGTTATATGAATGAAGAAGTATGGCAAGAAATGCAAATGGACACTCAGGGGAAATTTGGTGGCCTTGGAATAGAAATTACAATGGAAGAAGGTTTTGTAAAAGTTATTTCACCAATTGAAGACAGTCCGGCATTTGAAGCAGGTATTATGGCTGGTGATTTTATTATTCAAATTGATGATACGCCTGTTTTTGGCTTAACCTTAAGTGAGGCTGTTGATTTAATGAGAGGTAAAAAAGGTGAGTCAATTATCATAACAATTTCAAGAGACGGCACTGAACCATTTGAAGTAAAAATCATAAGAGATATAATTAAAATTCAATCAGTAAAAAATGAAACTTATAATAATATTGGCTATTTAAGAATTACTTCTTTTACAGAACAAACTGAAGAAGGTTTATTAAAGTCAATTAAGAAAATCGAAACAGAAAATACAAAGATTAATGGGTATGTTCTTGATCTTCGCTCCAATCCTGGTGGACTTTTAAGTCAAGCAGTTAAAGTATCTGATATTTTTCTTAAACGTGGTGAAATAGTTTCAACAAGAGGTAGGGATAAAAAAGATATAAGAAGATACAGAGCAAAAAATAAAGATCGTACTAATGGTAAACCAATTGTAGTTTTAATTAATGGAGGCTCTGCTTCAGCTTCAGAGATTGTTGCTGGTGCACTTCAGGATCACAGACGCGCAATAATTGTTGGGACACAATCTTTTGGTAAAGGATCTGTGCAAACTATTATTCCATTTCAAAGATCAAATGCAGACAATGTTTCAGGTATTAGATTAACAACCGCCAGATATTATACACCTTCAGGAGAATCTATTCAGGGAAAAGGTATAACTCCTGACATTATTGTAAAGCAAGGAGAGTTTGAGTCATATGATTTTAAAAGATATTCTGAATCAGATCTGAAAGACTCATTAGATAAAGAAGATGAAAATAGTAATGAAGAAAATAGTGAAGAAAATGAATTAAGTGAAAAAGAAAAAAGATTAGCTAAAGATTATCAACTGAAACGTGCTTTGGATTTAATTAAAGGCTTAAGTATTTATGACGAAACATTAGAAGAATAACATGTCAAATAATTACAGAAGATGCGTGGGTATGATGATTTTAAATACTAATAATGAAATACTTGTAGGAAGACGTTTGGATCACCCAAGCGGATATTGGCAAATGCCTCAAGGCGGCATTGATGAAAATGAAAATCCAGAAGAAGCTGTATGGCGTGAAATGATGGAGGAGATAGGCACTAATAATGCAGAGCTTTTTAAGACATCAAATCAATGGGTAAAATACGATATCCCTCAAGAGACTCTTGATAAATTGCCATGGGGGAAAATATGGATTGGACAGAAACAAAAATGGTTCATTTTTAAATTTTCAGGACAAGAGAGTGATATCAATGTTGAAACTGAAAACCCAGAATTTAGCGAATGGAAATGGATGAATTCAAGTGATTTAATAGAGAATGCAGTTCCATTTAAACGTATAGTTTATAGAGCTATCCTTGATGAATTTTCTGATATATTTTAATTTATTCTTAATAAGACTTTAATTTTTTAGAAATATAACTACTATTTTTTGAAATGTTTAATCTTGAGATAAATGATTTAGATAAAAAAATATGGGAGGAGGAACTGAACGATTTTGTTCCAGAAAAAGTGTACGATGTACATACTCATATTTATCAATGGCAATCAAATCTAGATAAAAATAAAAATACAGGTCCTTATAAATATCAAGGAGAAAATTTTTTAAATGTCTCCTTTGATTTATTAAAGAAAGTTGATAACAAATTAATGCCAGGAAGAGTTGTAGAGAGATTATCATTCCCCTTCCCCTATAATTATCCATGTGATTTTGATAATTCTAATCACTATGTAAGTTCACAAACAAATAATCATCAAGAATCTGATAATTTAATCTTGATCAATCCTATGATGAACAAAGAAGAAATTACAAAGAGTTTACAATCATCACAAGCTGTAGGATTTAAACCATATAGAACTTATTCAAAAACTGGAGATATAACAAATTGTAGAATTACTGATTTTATGTCGGAAGAACATATAAAAATTGCTGATGAAAAAAGTTTGATCATTATGATGCATTTATCAAAAAAATACGGTGTTGCTGATGATGAGAATATAAATGATCTAATTTTTCTTAGCGAAAAATACCCTAATATAAAATGGATATTAGCACACTGTGCAAGAAGTTACTCAGCTTGGGGAATAGAGAAAGCTGCTAAAAAATTAAGAGACTTAAAAAATATTTGGTATGATTGCTCAACAGTGTGTGAGTCTGATGCTCTTGATGCTCTATATACTGGAGTTGGAGTGGATAGAGTTATGTATGGCTCAGATGATATGATTGGACCAATGCGAGGAAAGTACATCTCTTTTGGTATGGCATGGTCAAATATTAATGAGAATAACCATTCACTAAAATTAGATCACTGTGATTCAAGAATGACTTTTATTCGATATGAACAATTAAGAGCGATGAAAAGAGGCGCTAGACAAATTGGTCTTTCTCAAAAACAAAGAGAGGCATTATTTTATGATACTGCAAAAAATTTAGTAAAAAGAGTTAAATCCAAAAAATAAATTAATCTGAAACACTAGATAACAAATCTATATTACCACCCATAGCAACAATATTATTTGATATGCTGTATTCATAACAGAATTTTTTTAAGTATTCAGGTCCGCCTGCCTTTGGTCCAGTTCCCGATTTATGATGTCCTCCAAATGGTTGAGAGCCAACGACTGCTCCTACTATATTTCTATTAATATAAGTATTACCAACATTTGTGTTTTTAATTACAGTATCAATTACCCTATCAATTCTGCTATGAATTCCTAAAGTTAGACCATAATTAAGTGAGTCAATTTGTTTGCACAATTCTAATAAGTTTTTAGAGCTGAAAGGTAATACATGTAAAACAGGGCCAAATATTTCTTCTTTAACTTCATTAATATTTTTTATTTCTATAATTGTGGGATTTATAAAATATCCCTCATTCCTAACTTGAACCTCTGAATTATTTTTTTTAAAATTATTTAAATAATTTATTATTTTATTTTTAGCCTCTTTATCAATAACAGGGCCTACATCAGTAGAAATATGTTCTGGACTCGAAACTAATAATGTTTCAACTGCTTGTTCAAGCATAGACAATGTTTTTTTATAAACATTTTCTTCAATACATAATATGCGACATGCGGAGCATCTTTGACCAGCACTATTAAAGGCAGAATTTACTACATCATCAACTATGTGCTCTGAAAGAGCAGAACTATCTGCAATAAGACAGTTAAGGCCTCCTGTTTCAGCAATAAAATTTATAAGATCATCTCTTTTATGAAGTTGTTTTTGAATAACTTTTGCAGTTTCTAAAGATCCAGTGAAAACAACATTTTGTAAATTTATATTAGAAAAAATTAATGGACATATTTTTTCTCCTTTACCTAATATTAATGCTGCCGCATTTTTTGGAAGACCTGCATTTAATAAGAGCTTAAAAATAACATAACTAAGATTAGAAGTTTGCTCAGCAGGTTTAACAATCGTTACATTACCACAAACTAACGAAGCAATCATTTGTCCAACAAAAATTGCAATGGGAAAATTCCAAGGACTAATGACACATGTTAAACCTCTTCCTTTAAGTTGATAAATATTTTTTTCGCCAGTAGGGCCTGGTAGATGTTTCTCTTTAAAAATTATTTTAGCTTCTTCTGCATAATATCTACAAAAATCAATAGCTTCACGTATATCAGCAATTGAATCTTGGATAGTTTTCCCAGCTTCTTTTACGCAACAGGAAACAAGAGTGTGATAATTATTCTCAAGTAGATTGGCAAAATTATTTACGATATCAATTCTATGATCAAGATCAGTATTTTTCCATTCCTTGCTATATGATGTAAGCTTTTCAATGGTCTCTTTAATAACATTATCATCTGCATAATAAACTTCACCTAAAATTTTTAACTTATTATAGGGAGATACAATAATTTCTTTGACATCAGTAAATTTATCAGAGCCATTAACTACTGAAGTTGGTTTGACATTTTCAATATTTTCTAGATTAGAAAATAACTCAATATTATTTTCTTCTGTTAAATCAATTCCAAGAGAGTTTTTTCTTCCAATAAATATATTTTCTGGTTTGTTAATTTGATTGTAATCAATTTTGTTGATTTTTGATAATGGAGATTTAATTAGAGTATCTATATCAACGTCTTTTTTATTTAATTGATGAATGAAAGAAGTATTGGCACCATTCTCCAATAACCTTCTTACTAGATATGGGAGAAGATCATTATATCCTCCAACCGGAGCATAAACTCTGCAGGAAAAATTTGTTGTATTAGTAAAATGATTATAAATTTCATCACCCATGCCATGTAATTTTTGAAATTCATAAGACTTAGAATTAAATAACTGTTGAACATAAGCTATCGTAAAAGCATTGTGTGTTGCAAATTGGGAAAATATATTATTAGAATCTTTTAGTATGTGAGCACATTTTAAATATGATAAATCTGTTATAAATTTTTTGGTAAATACTGGATAATTTTCTAATCCTTTTTCCTGAGCAAGCTTTATTTCGGTATCCCAATATGCCCCTTTTACTAAGCGCACATTCATCTTCTTGTTTAACGTTTTCAATTTAGAATCGAGCCACTTTAAGACAAAAATTGAGCGTTGCTGATAGGCCTGAATGGCTATACCAAAACCAGAATAACTATTATCCACTAAATTACTATTCAAAATCTCTTCCACCATAAATAATGATAGATTTAAACGATCAGCTTCTTCCGCATCAAAGCAAATATCAACATTTAGTTTTTTAGAAAGCTCAATTATTTCAAATAATTTTGGTAACAATTCTTTTCGAAGCAAATCAAGCTTACCTCGCTCATACCGAGGATGTAAGGCTGATAATTTAATAGATATACTATGTTTTTTTTTGGTGGATGATTTTCCTATTGCCGTGATAGCATTTTTATAATTTTCAAAATATTTGTTTGCATCATTATAAGTTCTGGCTCCTTCGCCAAGCATATCAAATGAATAAGCATATATAGATCCCTCTAATTTAGAAGAGAGTTTTGAGGCTCTTTTAATATCTTTTTCAAAAATAAATTGCTTTGCAAGAAGATTAATTGATTTCTTTATAACTGTACGCAAAACTGGTTTACTAATATTTTTTAATACCGACATAAAGATATCAGTTTCTTTAAATTCATCTTGTTTTAAAATTTTACCAGTCATTAAAAAAGCTATAGAGGAAATGTTAACAAAAATATTATTGTCATTTTTAATATGATCTCTCCATTTACCAGATGGAATTTTATCTTCTATTAGGTCATTGATAGTTTTATTATCTGGAATTCTGAGAAGTGCTTCTGCTAAACACATGAGCACTATTCCCTCTGAGCTGGACAGATCATACTCATGCATTAATTTTTCAAAGGCATTGTAAGAATTATATTGCTTTGCAGACGCGATTATCTTTTTTGCTCGATCTTGAATCTGTTTTTCATTGGAATTAAAATATTCAGAAATCTCAGGAACCAAATAATCATGCGTAAAGGAAACTTGTTCAGTAAATTTATTAGTAAAGATATCTCTCATTTGTAAAACTTCGTACTTTTTACAATATTTTCTTTATTAATTTTTACTATTAAATTGTATTTATTAGTAATTATTCCTTTATATATACATAAATATAATATATTTTCTTGTTTTACTATATAATACAAGAATTTTTTATATGATTGATAAGATAGACGAACAAATAATTAAGTTATTAGCTAAAAATGGGCGTATCAAATTAAGCGATCTGGCAAAGCAAGTAAATTTATCTATTTCCCCATGCCAAGCTAGATTAAAAAAATTAGAAGATAAAAAATATATTCTCGGTTATCACGCAAGGGTAAATTATGAACAAATGGAAAAAGCTCACGTAGCATTCGTCCAAGTAGTTTTATCTGATACAAGAGCTAGTGCTCTCGAAAATTTTAATAGAGAAGTAAACAAACTAGACAGTATCGAACAATGTCATATGATAGCTGGAAGTTTTGATTATTTATTAAAGGTCAGAACTAGAAATATAAAGGATTATAGAATGATTTTATCGGAGAAAATTTCATCCCTTCCAAATGTATCATCAACATCAACTTTTGTATCAATGGAATCTGTTAAAGATTAAATTTTATCGTAAAAATTTGACTCGATAGCATTAATTTTTGCTTTAGCTATATTTAGCTGTTCTTTTGAGGTGTCTGTTTCTTGACCTTCAAGTTCTTGAGCTTCTTTTTCTATAGTAGCTTTTTCAAGTTCATTAATCTCATCAACACTCTCTGCAAGTACAATACACTTTTCAGGATTAACCTCAGCAAAACCGCCAGATACAAAAAATGCTTTTAGTAAGTTTTTACCTTCTCCATAAACCATAACTCTTCCAGGTCTTAACGATGACATAACTTTGCTATGTCCAGGAAGAATACCGAGATCACCATCCTTTCCTGGAACAATAACCATTCCTACCTCATCATTAAAGATAAGGTTTTCAGGTGAAACTAAATCAAAAGAAATTGTCGCCATTATGCTGCTTCAGCCTCTAATTTCTTAGCTTTTTCAATTGCCTCATCCATTCCACCTACCATATAAAATGCAGCTTCGGGCATGTGATCATATTCACCCTTAACAAGACCGTCAAAACTTTTGATAGTATCTTCAAGATCAACATATTTTCCTGGAGATCCAGTAAAGATTTCTGCAACAAAGAAAGGTTGGCTTAAAAACTTCTCAATTTTTCTTGCTCTTGCAACAGTAAGTTTATCTTCTTCTGATAATTCATCCATTCCAAGAATTGCTATAATGTCTTGAAGACTTTTATATGTTTGTAATACTCGTTGAACATCTCTCGCAACTCTGTAATGATCTTCTCCAACAACTTGTGGATCTAATATTCTTGATGTTGAATCTAGTGGATCAACTGCAGGATAAATACCTTTTTCAGAAATTGCTCTATTCAAAACTGTCGTTGCATCTAAGTGAGCAAAAGATGTTGCAGGAGCAGGATCTGTTAAATCATCAGCAGGAACATAAATTGCCTGAACTGAAGTTATTGATCCCTTTTTTGTAGTTGTAATACGTTCTTGCAAAGCACCCATATCAGTTGCTAATGTTGGTTGGTAGCCAACAGCAGATGGAATACGTCCTAACAATGCCGATACTTCAGATCCAGCTTGTGTAAAACGAAAAATATTATCAACAAAGAATAACACATCTTGACCTTCTTCATCTCTAAAGTATTCAGCTTGTGTTAGCCCAGATAGTGCAACTCTTGCCCTGGCTCCTGGAGGCTCATTCATTTGTCCGTACACTAAAGCAACTTTAGAATCTTTTCCTTTAAGGTCAATAATACCTGACTCAATCATTTCATGGTACAGATCATTACCTTCACGAGTTCTTTCGCCAACACCAGCAAATACTGAATAACCACCGTGTGCTTTTGCAATATTGTTAATTAACTCCATAATCAAAACTGTTTTACCAACACCAGCTCCACCAAATAATCCAATTTTACCACCTCGGGCATATGGGGCTAATAAATCAACAACTTTAATTCCTGTAACTAAAACTTCGGTTTCTGTAGACTGTTCAACGAACTCAGGGGCAGGTCGATGAATAGGATAGGTTTTTGAAGTTCCAATTTCACCTCTTTCATCAACAGGCTCTCCAATTACATTCATAATTCGACCAAGTGTTTCTGGACCTACAGGCATAGAGATAGGGGCACCTGTATCAGTCACTGTTTGACCTCTTACTAATCCGTCTGTTGTATCCATTGCAATTGTTCGAACACCATTTTCACCTAAATGCAGAGCAACCTCAAGCAGTAATCTTGTTCCATTATTATCTAGTTCCAAAGCATTCATAATTGCAGGGAGTTCACCATCGAACTCTACATCCACAACAGCTCCAAGAACTTGTGATATTTTTCCAGTTAAATTATTAGCCATATATCCCCCTTTTAAATTGATTCAGCTCCAGAAATAATTTCAATTAATTCTTTTGTGATAAACGCTTGTCGCGTTCTATTATATTTTAATGTTAAACCATCTATCATCTCGCCAGCATTACGTGTAGCATTATCCATCGCCGCCATTCTAGCTCCATGCTCACCAGCATCACTTTCTAACAATACTTTAAAAATCTGAATAGAAACATTTTTAGGTAATAAATCTTTTAAGATAGTTTCCTCATCAGGTTCATAATCATAAATTGCATTTGCTGTATTATCTTCTTCTTTATCTTCTTTATTCTCTTTTGAAGACTCTAGTACGTCCAAGGGAATAAGTTGTTGTTGTGTTACTTCTTGAGAAATTGCAGATTTAAATTTGTTGAAAACTAAAATACATTTATCAAACTTTCCATCAAAATATAAATCTTGAAGCTTGTTTGATATTTGAAGTGCTGAGTCATAACCGGTATTTGCAATATTTAAATCAATAAAACTATCAACAATTTGATTTTTCATGACACGGTTGAAGAAATCTCTACTTTTTTTCCCAACAGGCATAAGTTGAATATTCTTACCATCTTTTTCAAGAGATTTTACCAACTTAAAGGTTTCCCTATTAATGCTACTATTAAAACCACCACAGAGACCTCTATCAGCACTAACAGGAACAATGATATAATTTTGATCATTACCAGTGCCAGTCAGAAGCCTAATAATACCTTCACCAGAAGCTGCAGAAGAAGCTAATGAAGACAACATTTCTTCTAAACGAGAAGAGTATGGTCTTGCTGCGACTGCTTTCTCTTGAGATCTACGTAATTTACTTGCTGCTACCATTTTCATAGCAGTAGTAATTTTCTTTGTAGATACAACAGAGTTAATCTGTGTTTTGATGTCTTTTAAACTTGGCATTAATTAGTTACTCGTAAATTTTTCAAGAATTTTATCTAAGATTGATTTTAATTTATCATCATTCTCTTTTGATAACTCTTTTTCATTTGCAATTGCGTCTAATAAATCAGCATGGCTAGATCTCATTTCATTTAAAACTTCCGTTTCAAAACGAACAACATCATTAACTGCTACTTTATCAAGATAACCTCGCACACCAGCATAAATCGACACAACTTGTTCCGATACTGTTAGTGGTGAGTACTGCCCTTGCTTAAGAATTTCAACAAGTCTTGCTCCACGGTTAAGTAATTGCTTAGTCGATGCATCCAAATCAGATGCAAACTGTGCAAATGCAGCCATTTCACGATATTGTGCCAACTCCAGCTTGACAGGACCCGCAATCTTTTTCATTGCTTTTGTTTGAGCAGCAGAACCAACACGACTAACAGATAAACCAACATTAATTGCTGGGCGAATACCTGCAAAGAATAAGTCAGTCTCTAAAAATATCTGTCCATCAGTTATCGAAATAACATTTGTTGGAATATATGCAGATAAATCTCCAGCTTGCGTTTCAATAATCGGCAGAGCTGTTAAACTTCCACCACCGTGTTCATCACTCATTTTTGCAGCTCTTTCAAGGAGACGACTATGAATATAAAAAACATCTCCTGGATATGCTTCACGTCCTGGTGGTCGCCTTAATAAAAGAGACATCTGTCTATACGCAACAGCCTGCTTGGATAAATCATCATAAACTATTAATGCGTGCATTCCATTATCTCTAAAAAACTCTCCCATTGTACATCCTGTGTACGCAGATAAAAATTGAAGTGGCGCTGGTTCTGATGCAGTTGCTGCTACAACTATAGTATATTCTAATGCACCATTGTCTTCTAGCGTTTTAACAATCTGAGCTACGGTTGATCGTTTTTGACCAATAGCAACATAGATACAATATAATTTTTCTTTTTCGTTATTTGACTGGTTAACTGTTTTTTGATTAAGAATGGCATCAATTGCAACTGCTGTTTTTCCAGTTTGTCTATCACCAATAATAAGTTCACGCTGACCTCTACCAACGGGTACAAGAGCATCTAAAGCCTTGATACCTGTCTGCATTGGCTCTGAAACACTTTGGCGAGGAATAATTCCTGGGGCTTTTAATTCAATTCTTCTTTTTTCAGAAGATTGAATTGGGCCTTTTCCATCAATAGGATTTCCTAAACCATCAACAACTCTACCTAATAAACCTTTTCCAACAGGAACATCAACAATTTCACCAGTACGCTTGACTGTATCACCTTCTTTGATACCAGTATCATCTCCAAATATTGATACACCAACATTATCCATTTCAAGGTTAAGTGCCATACCTTTAATTCCACCTGGAAACTCTACCATCTCACCAGCTTGGACTTGATCTAAGCCATATACACGGGCGATACCATCTCCGACACTAAGTACTGTTCCAACCTCAGCTACATCTGCTTTAGTTTCAAAATTGGCAATCTGATCTTTAATTACTGAAGAAATTTCAGCTGCTTTGATTTCCATTAGGCCCCTTTCATTGCGATTTTAAGTTTGTTTATTTTATTAGCTAGTGAAGTATCAATCATTTTAGATCCTACTTTAACAATTAAACCACCTATAATGTTTTTATCAACATCAAAAGATAGTAATAATTTATCACCTAAAATATTTTTAAGTTGATTTGTAATATTATTTTTTTGGTCATCATTTAATTCATCTGCTGAGGTAATACCAGCTAGTACATCTCCTCTTTTATGAGAATTGATTTTAATAAATTGGGTAATAATTGATGCTAGATTAGAAAATCTTTTATTTTTTTCAATTACTTTTAAAAACGTATTTGTTAAATCATTTGCATTTATTTTTTTTAATAAATTTTCAAAAATATTAAGTTTATCTGGAGAAGTAATTAAAGGACTTTTAATAACTAAGTTTAATTCCTTGTTATCTTTTAATATATTTTTTAAATTAGAAAGATCATTTAACACTAGATCAACAGCTTTTTTTTCTGTAGCTAAATCGTATAATGCAGAAGCATACCTATCTGATATTAGGTCTCCTGATGCTAGTTGTGATGCCATTAAATTATTCTCCGTAAGGAATTAGTGAGAGGCTATTAGCACATCAGAAAAAGTAGGTAAACGCCCAGTTTATGCGTCAAATATGTTAATTTGCTTATTTCAACCAAAATTGTGAATAAATCACATGAAAGTGTATGGATCAACATCAATTACAACTCTAATATTTGATGGGATTTTTAATGAACTAACCATTTTTTTAGTAAAAATATTAAGATTTTTCCTACTTTTTCCTTTGAGTAAGAGCCTGTAGCGATATTGTCCTTTCAATAAATTTATTGGTGCCTCTACCGGACCGAGAACAACCACTTCTGAAGAATATTTTTTAAAATAAACTAATTTTTGTGAAGTTTTTTCAACATTTGCCTTTGAGGAGCCTGATATAATGATGGATGTCATGAAAGAAAAGGGGGGAATTTTAAACTGTTCTCTTTCCATAAGAGCCTCTTGAATAAAAGAAGTGCGGTCTCTTTTTTGAAGAGATTGAATGATAGGTTGCTCAGGATAATAAGTTTGGATGATAACTTTTCCTGTCTGCTGAGATCTTCCCGCTCTACCACTTACCTGCTGCAACATATTATAAGTTTTTTCAATTGCTCTCATATCTCCACCAAATAATCCTGCGTCAGCATCGATAACACCTACTAATGATAAATTAGGAAAGTCATAACCTTTAGCCATCATTTGGGTTGCTACAATAATATCAATTTCTTTGTTTGAGAATTTTGTAATTAAATCTTTTATTTTTTTTGGTGAGTTTATTAAATCACTCGACATCACACTTACAACTTTATCAGAAAATACTTGCTTAAGTTCTTCAGCAATTCTTTCAACTCCAGGTCCTATGAATTTTATTGAGTCTTTTGCTAAACACTTTGGACAATTAAATGTCATTTCCTCAATATTCCCACACTGATGGCAAAGTAGACGTTTTTTTTGTTGATGCATGACTAGCCAAGAAGAGCATTGGGTACACTGATGTCGATAACCACACTCTACACACAAACTTAGAGGTGAATAACCTCTCCTGTTTAAAAATATTAATGCCTGCTCTTTATTAGATAAACAATTTTCAATTTCTTTTTTTAGAAGAAAAGAGATCCATTGATTTTTTTCTAATTTATTTTTTGTTAAATCAACTAGGCTTATTTCTGGAAGGGGTAGGCCAGAATATTGCTTTGATAAAAAAACATGGTGATATTTTTTATTATTAACATTATTGGTTGTCTCAAGAGAAGGGGTTGCAGATGCTAAAATTAATTTGTTTTTTTCAAAATTAGATTTGATGACTGCTAAATCTCTAGCTTGGTAACGAATCTTATCTTCTTGTTTATATGAAGAGTCATGTTCTTCATCAATAACAGTTAATCCGAGATTGCTAAAAGGGAGAAACAGACTTGATCGAGCACCTATAATCACAATTGGTTGACCTTGATAACATTTGTGCCAAATTTCTTTTCGTCTTTTAGGTGTAATTTTTGAATGCCAAATATCAATATTAATTCCAAATCTTTCCTTAAACCTATTTTCAAATTGGGGTGTTAAACTGATCTCTGGCACCATAATAAGCACTTGTTTTAATTGTTTAATCTCCAATTCAATTAGGTCAAAATAAACTTCTGTCTTACCTGAGCCAGTTACACCCTCTAAAACAATAGGTTTATTTGAATTTTGCTGAATTTTAATAATTTCTTCTTTGGCTGTATCCTGCTCCTCATTTAAAACAGTTTTTTTAAAAATAGGATTGATAAGATTCTCATCTACTTGTTTGTAGGTAATAATATCTTTATTAATGATAAAAAGTTTTAAAACAGCACCTAAGGGAGCAAGAGTATAATCACTTACCCATTTTAAAAACTTAATGTTTATTTTATTAAGTTTTACAGCATCAATAACTGTATCTATTTTTTTTATTTTATATGCAGGTTTTTTTATATCAATCTCAAGTATCATCCCAATTTCCATAGCCTTACCAAATGGAACAATAACAACTTGACCAATCTGTAAAAAGGAATCATCTGACTCGTAAGTAAAAACTTGGTCAAAAGGTCTCGCAACAATAATGTTATAATACATATTCAATACTAAATTTTTATAATCTTAACTTTTTAAATATCACGTATATGATATACAGCAATCAATGAAATTTTTTGTTGATACAGCTAATATAAAAGAAATTGAAGAACTCATTCCTACTGGCTTTGTTAATGGAGTAACTACAAACCCATCTCTTATTGCTAAAAATGGTGACGATATGGCCAAAACAATAAAAACCATTTGCTCTATAGTATCTGGTCCAGTGAGTGCTGAGGTTACTGCAACAGATTTTGAAACGATGTTACAAGAAGGTGAATATCTAGCTTCTCTTGCAACAAATGTTGCCGTGAAAGTTCCTCTCACACCTAATGGATTAAAAACATGCAAAACACTTAGAGAAAAAGACATCATGGTTAATGTTACTCTTTGTTTTACTGCTGCCCAAGCTTTGTTAGCAGCAAAAGCTGGTGCAACGTTTATCTCTCCCTTTGTTGGTCGATTAGATGATTTAGGTGAGAATGGAATGGATCTTATTGAGGATATTGTTGATATTTACGAGAATTATGATTTTAAAACGGAAGTACTCGTTGCGTCTATTAGATCAGCACAACACATAATTGATGCGGCAGTTATTGGAGCACATGTATCTACGCTACCTCCAAAAGTTATTCATGAATTATATAATCATGAATTAACAGATAAAGGGTTAAGTGCCTTTTTAGAAGATTGGAAAAAAACAGGACAATCAATCTTACCCAAGTAAATGACTAGGAAAGATGACAAAGGTTCTACTGAAGAGCTTGTTCAAGATTTTCTTAAAAAAAATAAAAACTTTTTTCTAAAACATCCAGAACTTCTAAAGGAATTACAATTTCCCCTTAAGGATGAGAGTTCAGATAAAGTAATCGATCTTCAAGTTTACCGCTATAAAAAAATTAATCAGGAAAATATTGATATTCAAAATCAAATGACGCAAATTTTGCTTGCTGGAAAAAGCCATATGCAATCACAAAAAAGAATTCTAAAATCTTCTCTTAAAATTCTCAATTCTAAATCATTAGGCAAAGTCTTTAATGTGATTTTATCAGACTTTAAAACACTCCTTGGATGTGAATACATTAATTGCTTTAGCACGAACAATAATATTGACATCAATGAAGTTCAAAAAATAGATAGCAAAGTAGCAAAAAGTTATTTTCGTGACAAAGCAATAACAAACTTAAATCAGAATCCTAAAGGAATGCTATTGTTTTTTCCAAATAAATCACCACAAATAAAATCTTATATTTTATTAAAAATTAATTTTCAGGAAGATATGTTTATTGTAGCCATGGGATCAAAAGATATTAATAAATTTAACCCTAATCAACAGGTTGATCTCATTGAATACCTAATTAAAGTTATAGAAATTAAAATTAACCAATTATAAGGAGCATACATGAAAGGTTATAGATTTATTACAGATGATGATACTTCAGAGTTTTGTCACCGGGTAACAGAAGCGTTATCGAGTGGATGGAGATTACACGGAGAACCAAAAATGACATTTGATAAAAAAAGAGGGGTAATGCGATGTGGACAAGCAGTAATAAAAAATGCTCCTAGAAAAAAATATTCAAAAAAAATGTCGTTGAGCTCTATTTAAATTTTTTATTTAGAAACATACAATTTTCATAAATTATAAGAATGTCTGATAGATCTTCGATTAGCAATATTATTAAATTATCAATTCCAATTTTTTTTGCTAATCTGGTAATTCCCTTAGTAGCCATTGTTGATACGGGTTTAATGGGTAATCTAGATAATGCGAGTTATTTAACAGCCACAAGTATTGCCACCAGTGTATTTTCCTTAATTTTCTGGAGTTTTGGCTTTCTTCGAATGGGAACCGTTGGTTTAGTGGCTCAAGCTCATGGTTCTAATCAGTATGAGCAGATAGTAAATTTAGTTTTTCAAAATATTGCTTTTGTTATTATTATTTCCCTACTTTTAGTTATCTTTCAGAAATATATTTTTACGATTGCCTTAAGTATTTTTGATTTATCAAATGAGACCTCTAAATATTTTAAAGAGTATTTTGAGATACGCATTTATTCTTCTTTTGGTGAGCTCATCATTTTTATAATTACTGGATTATTTATTGGCTTACAAAGAACAACAATATCAAGTGTGGTAGTTGGTTTTTTTTCAATCATTAATATTGTATTAAGTTTAATATTTGTAATCTACTTTGATTTAGATGTTCGGGGAGTGGCTCTGGGAACAGTTATATCTTCAACACTGACCGCTATAATTTTTTTAAGTTACACATTTTTTGAATTACAAAAATTTACATCAATAAAAATCAATGTAGTAAAAATATTTAATCTAAAAAAAATACAAAAATTATTTAGCATTAATTTAGATATATTTATCAGATCAGCCCTCCTTACATTTTCATTCATTTTTTTTACCTACTTAGGGAACACCATTAGTGAAGATGTTGTCGCTGCAAATACTATTTTGCTAAATCTCATTATGTTATCAGCATTTATTTTAGATGCGTATGCTTTTTCAACAGAAGGAATTGTTGGTTATTCAATTGGTGCCAAAGAAAAAAAATTGCTGACGAATGTTATTAAAAATTCATTTATCTTAAGTGCCTCAACAGGCTTATTTATTTCTTTAATATTCCTTGTAGGCAAAGATAACTTTATCTCAATCATGACAGATCTGCCTGATATTAAAAATTTAAGTTTTTCGTATTCTTATTGGGTTGTTATCATTCCTTTTATTTCTTCCTTTTGTTTTCAATTTGATGGTATTTTTATAGGAGCCTCGCAAACAAAAGAGTTACGTAATGCTATGATTATATCTGTAAGTATTTATATAGTGTGCTCCCTATTCCTAATCAGCAGTTTTGGTAATTCAGGATTATGGATATCACTTTGTATTTTTTTTGTATTGAGAGCGTTGACCTTATTCTTTTATCTCGGCAAAATTTATCAACGTATTGCATAAAAAATAAGTAAATTAAATTTTTAAATTAAGAAATTTTCTGACTATATCTTTTTTATCCCATCGTTGAAGTAACCGAGCTAAATCAAGAGTAGTGCCTGATGCAAATTCAGAAAAAATTTCAACATATTGTTTACCGAGTTGAATTGTTTTATTGGAATTAATTGTTAAAAAATTTTTATTTTGTAATTATAGAATCAGCATTGGAACAGATTTAGATATTGGAAAAAACTGGTTCTATTCTGGAAGCTTTGAACGAAATGAACAAATTGATGGCGGCAACATTAACACCATAAATTTTGCCGGATCTTACTTAATGAAAAAAAATGCAGAACTTAGTTTTAATTCTAATTCTACAAGTGATAATATTTCACAATTTTCAATCCAATATGACAAGCAATTCGATACTGGTTGGAATTTAAACTATAATATAGAATTACAAAATTACTTAACTGATAGTTCTGAAAGTACTGTTGGTATTGGTATTACTAAAAACTTTTAACAAGGTAGTTTTTTTAAAAAATATTTAATAGTTACTATACTATTTTTCTTGTTGTCCATAAAAGTGCCAAACTATTAAAAAACCAGATAAAACATAATATTTGCACATTAAATGTCAAACCTAATGTTGAGGCTGAATAACCAACAATTGCAGGACCAACTAAGAAACCAGCCGTACACATTGTTACTAAATTAGAAGCAGTTGTATTTAAATTTTCTGATGTTTGATTTAAAGCATATCGAATAACTATTGGATAAAAATTTGCAGAGCAAAATGCAAAAAATAAAATACCAAATAAAATTAAATAAGGATTGTAAGTTAAAATACACCCAAAAAATACAACACACCCTATTATACCCATATAAGCACCAGCAAATCTTTGGCCTGTTAAAGTAATTAATTTAGCTCCCATTAATCGTCCTACTGACTCACCTGTGCCCCAAGCAGTAACAGCCAAACTTGCAAGAAGTGCTGTTGTTTTAAGATCTCTTGAGAACCATAACGCTGACCAATCACCTATGATACCAACTGTAGCCATAAATATAAATCCGTATAAACCAAATAGCATTATTTTTTTTTCTGGAAATCTAAACTTCTCAGCTTTTTCAAATTTCTCATATTTTTTTGGTAATCCATAATAAAAAATTAAACTAATACCAATAAGAGCTAATAGTGATAATGAACAAATAACATAGGGTGGATAAAATTTAAAATATTGAAAAATACCAGAGCTTAATGCTCCAAATAAAAATCCTATACTTATAAAAGAAGTGAATAATGGTTGAAGTATTTTTTTTGTCTTATCTTCAGCCAGTCCTGTTATTGCTGTACATGCTGGAAAAATTAGACCTAAAGCGATACCGGCAGGTAATGCAGATAAAACAAAAGTGTAATTATTATAGGATAATCCAAGAAAAATTGTGTGAGTAGAAAATATTAACATTCCTAGAGCCTGTGTTTTTTTGGAACCTATTTTTGGTATAATTAACCTTCCAGAAATCTGACTTACAATTATTTGAATCATGGCATACAACATAAAAAAAAATCCAAGTGAGCTATCAAGAAGATTTAATTTATTTGCTAACCAGGGTAAAAAAGCAATAATATTGCCCCACACAAACAAAGGGATAAAAATTGTAATACACGCTGAAATAAAAGCGTGAATATATATCTTATGATCTTCCATGAAATTATAAACGAATTAACTAACTATTTAATTTTATTAATAAAGATAAAGTTGTCTATTATTAAATATGGATGGCTCTTCCCTCAATACTCATGGCTGCTTCTTTTACCGCTTCACTGGTTGTTGGATGAGCGTGGCATATACGTGCTATATCTTCTGAACTTCCTCCAAATTCCATTGTGGTTACAATTTCTGCAATAAGCTGTCCCGCATCATGACCAATAATATGAGCTCCTAATAGAGCATCTGTTTTAGTATCTGCTAAAATTTTAACAAAACCTTCGGTTGAAGATGTTGTTAATGCTCTTCCGTTTGCCATAAAGGGAAATTTTCCAACCTTATAATCAATTTTTGCTTCTTTTAATTGACCCTCTGTTTTTCCAACAGACGCTACTTCAGGACTTGTGTAAACAATTGCTGGAATAATATCATAATTAATATGTGGTTTTTGACCATTGATAAATTCTACACATGCCACTCCTTCTTCTTCTGCTTTATGAGCCAGCATAGGACCGGGAACCACATCTCCGATTGCAAAAATTCCCTCGACGTTAGTTTTAAATTTACTGTTTATTTCAATAGATTTTTTTTCATTTAATTTTATACCAACTGCCTCTAAATTTAAACCATCGGTGTTTGGTTTACGACCAACAGACATTAGAACTACATCGTACTTCTCTGTAATTTGTTTTTTATCTAATGACTCCATCGATACATCAACGCCTGATTTTCCAACTTTTGTTGAAGTTACTTTATGAGAAAGTTTAAATTCTAACCCTTGTTTTTTAAGTGACTTCATAAACTCTTTAGCAATTTCTTCATCCATGGTTGGCACTATTCTATCGAATGCTTCGACCACTGTAACTTTTGAACCAAGCCTGCTCCACACAGATCCCATTTCTAAACCTATGTAACCACCTCCAATAACTAGAAGGGATTTAGGAACGGTCTCAAGTGCTAAAGCACCTGTCGAGGTTACAACTTGTTTTTCATCTACTGGAATTGAGTCTATAGCAATTGAGCTTGACCCTGTTGCTATAATAAAATTTTTTGCAGAGTAATTTTTTTCACCATCAGCATCAGAAACTTTAATTGTTGTTTTATCAATAAAAGATGCGGTTCCTTGAATATGGGTAATTTTATTTTTTTTAAATAAGAAGCCAATGCCTGATGTTAATTGTTTAACAATTTTATTTTTTCGCTGCATTAATTTGCCTAAATCTAAATTAACTTTTCCTGTAGAAATGCCGTGCTCTTCTGCATGCTTTGATATTTCAATAAATTTTTCAGAAGAATTCAATAAGGCTTTAGATGGAATACATCCTATATTTAAACATGTTCCACCAAGTGTTTTTTCTTTTTCAACACAAGCAACTTTCATTCCAAGCTGAGCACCTCTAATAGCCGCAACATATCCACCTGGCCCTGCACCAATCACTATTAAATCAAAATCTGCCATCTATACTCCTAAAATTAATTTTGATGGATTTTCTAATAAATTTTTAATACTTACTAAAAAACCAACACTTTCTTTTCCATCAATAATACGGTGATCATAACTAAAGGCAAGATACATCATTGGACGGATAACGATTTCATCATCAACAACAACAGCTCTTTTTTGAATATTATGCATTCCTAATATCCCTGATTGAGGTCTGTTAATAATTGGGGTACTCAACATAGAGCCATACACTCCACCATTTGAAATAGTGAAAGTACCACCTGTTAAGTCATCCATTGTTAAACTTCCCTCTTTAGCTTTTGCACTCAACTCAACGATAGTTTTTTCGATATCACCAAATGTCATGGTATCAGCATTTTTTAAAACAGGAACCACTAAACCTTTTTCAGTTCCAACAGCTATACCTATATCAAAGTGGTTTTTATAAATAATGTTATCTTCACGAATCTCTGCATTTACAGCAGGGAATTCCTGTAAACTTACCACCACTGCTTTCACAAAAAATGACATAAATCCAAGTTTAACATTATATCGCTCTTGAAAATCTGCTTTCTTTGATTCTCTTACACTCATTATTTCTGACATATCAACTTCATTAAAAGTTGTTAAAATTGCTGCTGTGTTTTGAGATTCTTTTAATCTTTTAGATATTGTTTTTCTAATCTTAGACATTTTTACTATTTCTTCTCTATTTTTGGAAGTTGTTTTAGATAATGAAGGGTTATTTACATGATTAAATATATCACCCTTTGTTAAACGACCATCAGGTCTAGATGATGAAATTTTATCAGCCTCTAAATCATTTTCCGCAATTAATTTTTTTACCGAAGGTGAAAGTTTATTTGAATCTTTATTATTGCTAGAAGCAGTAGCTTCTTCCACTTTAGTTTCTTTTGCTTGTTCTTGATTTGGCTGTTCAGCTATAACTTCATCTTTAGAGCTATTATTTGATGTTTTTTTATCACCCAAAAGGGCTAGTACTCCGCCTATATTTACATCAGCACCTTCTTCTACTTTTATCTCTGATATAAATCCTGCAGTTGGTGCTGGTACCTCAACAGTTATCTTATCAGTCTCTATTTCAACTAATGGTTCATCAGCCTCAAATGAGTCGCCAACTTTTTTTAACCACTTTGATACAGTTGCTTCTGTTATAGACTCGCCAAGGGTTGGTACAATTAACTCCATAATATTTTATCTTCTTTGTAACATGTTAAGTACTTTATTCAATTGGCAGTTTGTATTTTACAAGAGAAACACCTGATTTTTCTTTTTTAATTTCATCCGTGTTTGCTTCAGTTGCCAATCGAATAATATTTTTTTGATTTGAAAGATGTCGATCAAAAACTCCTGTTGCAGGAGATGCTGCAGCCCTTCTACCAATAAAGTGAAGGTCACTTTTAGCATTAATTTTCGACATTACCCTTTGAATTCTCTCCTGAATAAATTGCCAAGCACCCATATTTTTTGGCTCTTCTTGACACCAGACCATCTCACAATGACTAAATTTATGCAGACCCTCTTCAAGTGCCTCATAAGGGAAAGGGTAGAGCTGTTCTATTCTTATAATGTAGACTTTATTTAATTGAAGGGTATTTATATGATCTTGTAATTCAAAGTATAATTTTCCTGAACAAAATATAATTCGATCAATATTTTTTGAATGGCTATCTTCCAAAGGATTACTTAGCACTCTATGAAAGGTGGATCCATTAACAAAATCTTTTAAAGAAGATGTATTCGCTTTATGACGTAACGTAGATTTAGGTGTCATTAATATTAATGGCTTTCTAAAATCTCTCATCATCTGCCTGCGCAAAATATGAAAATAATTTGCAGGACTTGTGCAATTAGCAACCTGTATATTATCTTCTGCACACATTTGTAGAAAGCGTTCTAATCGTGAACTAGTATGTTCTGGACCTTGTCCTTCATGACCATGTGGGAGTAATAAAGTCAAACCAGACATACGTAGCCATTTTCTCTCACCTGTTGTGATAAATTGATCAATAATTGTTTGAGCTCCATTGGAAAAATCCCCAAATTGAGCTTCCCATATTACCAGAGTTTTTGGGTCCGCTTGTGAGTAGCCATATTCAAAACCAAGCACCCCAAACTCTGATAAAAAACTATCAACAATTTCAAATAATGCCTGTTCTTTTCTAAAGTGACGAAGTGGAACAAATCGTTCTTCATTTTGTTGATCATACAATACTGCATGACGATGACTAAAAGTGCCTCTGCCAACATCTTGACCAGAAAGTCGAACACCAAATCCATCTTTAAGTAAGGTCGCAAATGCTAGTGACTCTGCTGTTGCCCAATCAATATTGCTACCTTCAATAATTGACTGGTAGCGATCGTTAAAAATTTTTTTGATTCTCTTATGAGGTGTAAAATCTTCAGGCAATGTGTGAATTTCTTTTGCAATCACTTTTACATCTTCTTCCATTGCAGAAGTTTTTCCTCGCCTTGCATCAATCGATGCAGTCTTTATTCCTGACCATGTTCCATCCAACCAATCAGCTTTATTTGGTTTGTAAGATTTTGATAAATCAAACTCATTATCTAAAAATTTTTTAAAGTCTGAGATTTTAGTTTTTGCCTCTTCTTCACTTAATACATCTTCTTTTATTAGCTGGTCTTTATATAAGTTAAGAGTTGTCGGATGTTTTTTAATTTTTTTATACATCAAGGGTTGAGTAAACATTGGTTCATCAGCCTCGTTGTGTCCAGAGCGCCTATAACAAAACATATCAACAACAACATCTTCTTTAAATAAATTTCTATATTCTGCTGCTAACCGACAAACGTGTACTACCGCCTCAGGATCATCACCATTGACATGAAAGATTGGTGCCTGGACCATTTTAGCAATTTCTGTACAATAAGGAGCTGATCGACCATAGTGTGGTGTTGTAGTAAAACCAATTTGATTGTTAATAACAAAATGAATAGTTCCCCCTGTACGAAAACCTCTAAGTTGTGACATTGCAAATGTTTCTGCAACTATTCCTTGTCCAGCCATCGCAGCATCACCATGAATTAAAATACCAAAAACCTTATCTGTTGTTTTATCATTTAATATAGTTTGTTTTGCTCTAACTTTTCCCACAACAACAGGATCAACTGCCTCAAGATGTGAAGGGTTAGGGGTTAATGATAAATGAATTTTTTTTCCATCAAAGTCTCTATCACTTGAGACACCTAAATGATATTTTACATCACCTGAACCCAATACTTCATTTGGGTCATTTGAATTTCCCTGAAACTTTGATAAAATTCCTCTATGAGGCATACCTAGAACAGTAGATAATAAAGTTAATCTTCCTCTATGCGCTGTTCCAAAATATATATCTTTTACTCCCAATAAACATGATTGTTTCACAATCTGTTCAATGCCAGGAATCATTGATTCACCACCCTCTACGCCATATCTTTTTGTACCTAAAAACTTTTTATCTAAATATTGCTCAAATAATTCTGATTCGACTAATCTTTGAAAGATTGCTTTTTTTCCCTGCGTTGTAAAATTTGTTTTATTATAAACTTCTTCTATTCTTTCCTGCACCCATTGTTTCTGATTAACAGATTGAATATGTAAAAACTCAACACCGATAGATGATGCATATGTTGCATCTAAAATTTTTATTATTTCTTTTAGTGTAGCAGTTTCAAGACCTAGACTTCCATCTATAAAAATTTCTCTACCTAAATCATTTTCAGTAAAACCATATGACTTATAATCTAGTTCTGGATGATAATTTTTTTTATGTAAGTTAAGAGGATCTAAGTTTGCAATAAGATGTCCATTAATTCTGTATGCACGGATTAATCTTAAAGCTCTTATCGAATCTAAAGTTGAAGTTTTAAAACTATTAAAATCTAACCCTGGTGTTGTACGAATGACTTTATCAAAAGAAATATCATCTATGACTCGTGTTTCTCTTTTTTTCCATTCAGGGCCACCAAAGTCTGCTAGAACAGCGACCTCATCTTCATTCAGTGAAGAAAAAAAACTTTTCCAACTCTCATCAACATCATTGGGACTTTTTGAATATTTAAAATAGAGCTCAGCAACATAGGGTGCATTAGCACTGTTTAAAAAACTATCGTTCATTTTTACCTTTATACACTGATTTATTTGAAGAAATATTATTAGATTTCAAATTTAATTATACCCTTTTTGCATTTCAGCCAACATAGTCTCTCCCATTTTAGCGGGTGATGGTGCAACTGCAATATTTGCTGCTTGAAGAGCTTCAATTTTTGATTGAGCTGTCCCCTTATTACCTGAGATAATAGCTCCAGCATGTCCCATTCTCTTACCTTTTGGGGCTGAAACACCAGCAATAAAGGCAGACATTGGCTTTTTTACAGGAGAATTTTTAATGAATTCAGCGGCATCTTCTTCAGCAGTACCACCTATTTCCCCAATCATCAGTATTCCCTTTGTATCCTCATCTTTTAAAAACAATTCAAGACAATCAATAAAATTCATTCCATGAACAGGGTCTCCTCCAATTCCTACACACGTCGTTTGACCTAGCCCCACTTGCGAAGTTTGCCAAACAGCTTCATAGGTAAGGGTACCCGATCTACTCACTATTCCTATTTTTCCTGGCTCATGAATAAATCCTGGCATTATGCCAATTTTACATTCTCCTGGTGTTATTAATCCAGGACAATTAGGGCCAATGAAATAAGTTTTTTGTTCAATTATTCTTTTCTTTATTTCCACCATATCAAGAACAGGAATACCTTCTGTAATGCAGGTAATTATTTTAATTTCTGCATCAAGCGCTTCATGAATTGCTTGTGTGGCAAATTTTGCTGGAACATAGATGACAGTAGCATCTGCTTGCGTATTATTTTTTGCTTCTTTTACTGAATTAAAAACAGGAAGACCAAGATGGGTTGTTCCTCCTTTTCCAGGAGTGACACCGCCAACCATTTTTGTACCATAATCGATTGCTTGTTGAGAATGATAGGTTCCTTGAGATCCTGTAAATCCCTGACAAATTACTTTTGTATTTTTATTAATAATTATCGACATATTTATTTTTTTGCTAACTCCACTACTTTTTTCGCAGCTTCAGTAAAATCATCAATAGAAATTAAACCTAAAGAGGAGTTATTAATTACATCCCTTCCCTCACTTGCATTAGTACCTTGAAAACGAATAACCAAAGGTAATTTGAAATCTAACTCCTTAACTGCATCAACAATACCATTGGCAATCATGTCACAATGAATAATTCCTCCAAAAATATTTATTAAAATAGATTTTACATTTGGGTCTGCCTGGATTGTTTTAAAACCCATTATAACCCTATCCTTATTTGCAGTACCACCTAGATCTAAAAAGTTAGCTGGCTCTTCACCAAACTGTTTAATAATATCCATTGTTGCCATTGCAAGTCCTGCACCATTAACCATACAGCCAATTGATCCATCAAGCTTTACATAATTCATATCATGTTCTGCTGCCTGCAACTCTAATGGATCTTCTTCAGTCAAATCTTTTAACTCAGCTAATTCAGGATGACGAAATAAAGCATTATCATCTAAACTAATTTTAGCATCTAATAATACAAAGTTTCCTGATTTATTTAAAACCAAAGGATTAATTTCAATCGTTGATGCATCTATAGAATTAAAAGCCAATAAAAGTTTATTGGTAATAGAATTTAATTCTTCAAATTGACTTTGATTAATATCGAGTTTTGTTTGAAGACTTTGATCTAGGTAAATATTTTTATTTTTTTCAAAATGAATATTAATAATTTTTTCAGGATTAGAAGCAGCAACTTCCTCAATATCCATACCTCCAGCAGCGGAAATCATCATCATCACAGATGAAGAATTCCTATCAATAAGCAAACTGAGATAAAATTCTCTTTCAATATTACATCCTTCTTCAATAAAAATTCTGTTTACTATTTTACCTTGTTCTCCTGTTTGTTTAGTTACTAACGTATTGCCCATCATAGAAGATGCGATAGCCGATACTTGCTCTTTGTCAAAAATTACTTGAACACCACCTTTATCATTAAAAGAATTCTTAAAATAACCAGCACCCCTGCCTCCTGCATGTATTTGAGATTTAACTACCCAAGGTGGTCCAATCAAAATACCAATATCTTTTTCAATAGAATCTAAATTTTTATCATAAGACTTTCCATTAAGAATGGGCAATCCAAATTTTTTTAAAATTTCTTTAGCTTGATATTCGTGTAAATTCATTTGATCACTTAATAATTAATAATTCTTTCTTTCAGATAATATTATTTAAACTTAATTCATTTTTTAGAAGTTAGTTTTTTTGCGAGTGCTGTCAAATTTTTAACAGCTTTTACTGAATTGTTGAATTGTTTTTTTTCACTTGTATTTAATTGCAACTCTAAAATTTTCTCAGTTCCTTTTTTACCTATCACTACAGGAACGCCAACATACAAACCTTTTACACCATATTGTCCATTTAAATATGCGGCACAAGGTAAAACTCTTTTTTGATCTTTTAAAAAAGATTCAGCCATTGCAATTGCAGATGAAGCTGGAGCATAAAATGCTGTAGCTGTTTTCATTAATCGTCCAATCTCACCTCCACCATCTCTTGTTCTTTCAATAATAGCATCAATTTTTTTTTGAGTTGACCATTTCAATTTAATTAATTCTGGAACGGGAATACCTCCAACAGTTGCATATCTAATAATTGGAACCATTGTATCGCCGTGTCCTCCAAGTACAAATGCACTAACGTCTTTCACTGAAACACTAAACTCTTCTGCTAAGAAATATTTTAATCTTGCGCTATCAAGCACGCCAGCCATACCAACACACATATTAGTCTTTAATCCTGCAGCTTTTTGAAGAATGCTCACCATAGCGTCAAGTGGATTGGTAATACAAATAACAAAAGCTTTTGGACAATTTGATTTAATTCCTTTTCCCACCGTTTGCATAATTGATGAGTTTTTTTCTACTAAATCATCTCTAGTCATACCGGGACGACGCTGAAAACCCGCTGTTACAATAACAACATCTGCATCTTTCATTTCACGGTAATTAGATGAGCCAGTCGTCTTGATATTAAAATTCTCAATGGTAGAGGATTGGGCTAAATCGAGAGCTTTTCCTTTTGGCATACCATCTGCGATGTCAATTAGAACAACATCTCCAAGTTCTTTTAATCCAATCAAATGTGCAAGAGTTCCGCCGATATTTCCTGCTCCGACGAGAGCAATTTTCTTTCTCATGAAGGTCATATACAAGAATTATAATTCTGTAACAATAGCCTTCTTCAAATCAGCTATAGCTTTAGCTGGGTTTAAACCTTTAGGGCACGAGCGGGTACAATTCATTATAGAATGACATCTAAAAAGTTTCATAGAATCGTTTACTGCTTCTAATCTTTTTTTTCTTTCAGCATCTCTTGAGTCATTTACCCATCTTGCTGCTTGCATTAATACTGCTGGACCAAGATACTCATCACTATTCCACCAATAGCTTGGGCAAGATGTGGTACAGCAAAAACAAAGAACACACTCCCACTGACCATCTAATTTTTCTCTATCTTTTGGACTTTGTTTCTTTTCTTCTTTTTTAACATCTTGAATATTTTCATTAGATCTTTGAAGCCAGGGTTTAATTGAGGCTAGTTGTTCATAGGCTTTACTTAAATCTGGAACCAAATCTTTAACAACAGGCATATGTGGTAAAGGATAAATTTTAATTTCACCTTTCACGTCTTCAATTGGTTTAAGACAAGCAAGAGTATTTACTCCATCAATATTCATAGCACACGAACCACAAACACCTTCACGACAGGATCTTCTGAAAGTTAAAGATGAGTCAATTTCTTTTTTAATTTTCATCAAAGCATCTAAAACCATTGGACCACATTTTTTTAAATCAATTTCATAATTATCAAGGCTAGGATTTTTATCATCTTCTGGATTCCATCTATAAACGACAATTTTTTTTGGTATCTCAGATTCATATTTAATTGGGTGATGAATTCCTTTTGTAACTTTAGAATTGTTAGGTAATGTAAATTCTACCATTTAATAAACTCTTTTTTTAGGAGGTATTGATTGAACATGGTTTGTGAGTGTATTCATATGCACAGGTCGTTTACCCATTTTTACTTTTCCATTGCTATCTAGCCAAGACAAAGAATGCACCAACCAATTTGTGTCATCTCTTTCTTGATGATCTTCTCTTGCATGGGCTCCTCTGCTTTCTGTTCTATTTAAAGCAGAATGTAAAGTTACCTTCGATTGTGCCATTAAGTTATGCAATTCTAAAGATTCTGTTAAGTCAGTATTGAAAATCATAGATTTATCTTTCACCTCAATATTACCCATTGAGCTTTCAATTTGATTAAATTCTTTAATACCTGCAGAAATTAATTCATGATTTCTAAAAACTGCACATTTTTCTTGCATAACTTTTTGCATAGAAGTTCTTACTTCGCCAGTTGAGTTTTCACCCTTATTAAATCTAATTTTGTCAAATCGATCTAAGATCGGATCTAACGATTTAGCTTCAATATTAATTGGTTTGCTGTTTGGTTTCACTTTCTCTGCAGCTGTAATGCTTGATGCTTTTCCAAAGACCACAAGATCAATTAAAGAATTCGTACCTAAACGATTAGCCCCATGAACAGATACACATGCTGCTTCACCTACTGCTAACAATCCTTCACATATATTTTCAGGGTCATCCTCAGTTGGTCGCAGAACTTCAGTTCGATGATTAGTAGGAATTCCACCCATATTATAATGAACTGTTGGCAAAACAGGAATTGGCTCTTTCGTTAAATCAACACCAGCAAAAATTTTTGCTGTCTCAGAAATTCCAGGAAGCCGTTTATGTAAAGTTGATGACTCAATATGTTCTAAGTGTAAAAGAACATGATCGGCATTTTGACCACAGCCTCTTTTTTCATTTATTTCAATAGTCATTGCTCGACTAACAACATCTCTAGATGCTAAATCTTTTGCATTAGGTGCATATCTTTCCATAAATCTTTCGCCATCACTGTTAGTAAGATATCCACCCTCACCCCTAGCTCCTTCAGTTATTAAAACACCGGCACCATAAACACCTGTTGGATGAAATTGAATAAATTCCATATCAGATAAAGGAAGGTTTTGTCTTAACGCCATTGCACTTCCATCACCTGTACAAATATGTGCACTTGTAGAAGAGAAGTATGCCCGACCATATCCACCTGTAGCAAGAATTGTTTGATGTGATAAAAATCTATGCATTGTTCCGTCTTCTAGACACCAAGCAACAACACCTTTACAATTTCCATCATTATCCATAATTAAATCAAGCACAAAATACTCAATATAAAACTCTACATTGTGTTTAAGAGATTGTTGATAAAGAGTATGTAAAAGTGCATGGCCCGTTCTATCCGCTGCTGCACAAGCTCTCATTGCAGGAGCTCCTTCACCATTATTTGTTAGATGTCCTCCAAATGGTCTTTGGTATATTTTACCATCTTCAGTTCTACTAAATGGCATTCCATATTCTTCCAATTCAATAACGGCTTCTGGGGCATTAGTGCATAGATACTCTATTGCATCCTGATCCCCTAACCAATCAGAACCTTTGACAGTATCATACATATGCCATTTCCAGTTATCTTCTCCCATGTTTCCTAAAGCTGCACCTATTCCCCCTTGAGCTGCAACCGTATGGCTCCTTGTTGGAAATACTTTTGAAATACATGCTGTTTTTAAACCCGCTTCTGCGGTACCTAAAGTTGCTCTCAATCCTGAGCCACCTGCACCAACAACTACAACATCATAATAATGGTCTGTTATCTGATAAGGTTTATTCATAAGTAACTATATAAATAAGAGAAATTGTTGTTAATATCATAAGAGTATACACTAGTAACCCTACACTAAATTTAGTAATTTTTTTTAACTTTTTTGATGTGACATAATCTTCAGCTATTGTCTCAAATCCTAATTTTGCATGTAAAAGCATAGCAGTAAATAAAACAAAATAGAGCGAAGAGTTAAATTTTGAAACAAAAAAAGCTTTAGTTTCTTCATATCCATAGCTTGAAAGTAAAACACATTGATAAACAAACCAAAAAGTTAGTGGGATTAAAATTACTGCAGTTATTCTTTGAATAATCCACTTATTTACATAATTTTTCATACAAATATCCAAACTAATGAAGTAGATAGTATCGATAGAGTTAAAACTGCGTAACCACTTTTATAAACAACGCTGAGATCCATCATTTTTCCATAACTCCAAATCAAATATCTTATGCCATTAAAAAGATGGTAAAAAATAGCGAGAGTCCATAGAAATAAAAAAAACTTAAAAATTAAATATGAACTGAAAGATTGAAATATAGAAAAATATTTAGGACCTAAAGCGATTAAAACAATCCATATTGATAGTAAGATGGCACCAATGCTCATACCAATGCCGGTAAATCTATGAAAAATAGAGAAAACTGAAGTTAGAACTTTTTTATATATTGTAAGGTGTGGGGATAAAGGGCGATTCAAGGACATTTCTTATTATAAATTAGGTAATTTATTTCTTCTAAGTATATTTTTTTTGCAGAAATTCAAAAAAAATCATAATTTTTGAAAATAAAACAGTTAAAACCCAAATGTGAATAAGTCTGTGGATAGATTAAATTTTAATAATAATTTTCCTTAAAAATCATAGAATTTTTTTAGCATAATTGTCTGTAAAAGTTGAATTTTATTATCTTTATAGTAATCAAGACATAGTCGGATTGTAACTCAATTTCTTTGCTTCGGAGGAACGCCTAGAAATATTCTCATCTTACCCGCCGTTTGATGATTACCGAGTTTTTTTACTAGAGAAGTGTCTGCCAAGGTACAAACTAGCAAAGACAATCCGACTTTTTATTTTAAATTGCCTTCAAAAAATTTTTTCATTTTTAAAGCATATTCATCAGGATATTTAAACATAGCATCTACATGATAAGAATTATCTGCTAACCAGAAATCAGAGTTGATATTATTATTAATTGAATATTTTTTAAAAAAATCAAAATGTCTAACTAGCATTCGCTGATCTTTATCACCGTGAGTGAAAAAATATGATTGAGTTGTTGTTAATTTTTTAACTGGATTTAAATTTGTTGGATCAACACCAGCAAGTAGTTGTCCAAAAAAACTCACGACTGGTCCAAATTCTATTGATAAACCATATCGGGCTATCTCATCCTTGAGCACCATTTTAAATTCTGCTAGGGAACTATCCAACCATATAGCATTGATATTAGGTTCTTCATAAGCGGCAAATATAACAGGAACTGCACCAAGAGAAATACCGTGTAAGCCTATATTACTACTCTCATAACCAATTTTTTGTAAAAAATCATAGGCACCTAAAACATCATTGTATGATCTTAATCCTAAATCCTCATAATCAGATATAATATCACTTTGTCCATAATTTCTAAGGTCGATAGTTAACGCATTAATTCTTTGTTTTATTAATAAGCTAGCAATTAAATTAGATTCTGGTTTACATTTTCCATTTGGAAAAATTCCATGAACAACAATAACGATAGGTCTGTTTTCAAAATAATTAAATAACCATCCATTAAGTTGCACTTCTTTTTCTCGAGAAGGAAAATATATATTATCCCATTCTTCAAGATGATATTTTTCTGAAGGAAATTTTTCTCTTAGTCTGCTTCTCGATAAGTTACTATATTCATGAGCGTCAATTTTAGTGCTCCAATTGTCAGGCAAAGAATCTTCATGCCATCCACATGAGTGATCTATTTTTAAAATACTGTTAGCAACATAATATCCTGCAGAAACATATACTATAAAAACTATAAGTAGAATCATAGCTAATGTAATAAATATTTTTTTTTTCATGAAGGTTGTATGATTGTCATTTCATAAAGTCTACTTGCTGTTCTTTCAAATTCTTTTTTTAAAGAATTAATTTGACATAATAGTGAAATAGGACTTTCAGCCAATATAACTACAGAACATTTCTTATCATAAAGCATATCAATCAAACTAATAAATCTTCTACATTGATCACTTAAATCATTGTTCATTATTGGGATATTTTCAATAAAAATTAAATTAAACTCATTAGCAATATTTGTATAATCTTCATGAGCAAGGTTAGTGTTACAGATAAAATCAAAATCACATAATGCAACATTGGCAGAACATTTGTTAAAAGATATTTTTCTACTTTTTGATTGTATAATTTTAGTTGTTAAACTTTTACTATCAACTAATCTCTGAAAAAGCTTATTAAACTCATCTGAAGTATCATCGACTATTGGGGTAAAATAAGTCTTTGATTGATTAAGTGTTAGTCTTCTGTAATCTTGATCACTTTCTGCTGAAATAACATTATATTTCTTAATTATATGTTTAATAAAAGGCAAAAAATCTCCTCTTTGTAAGCCATCTTGATATAATTCGTTTGGATGAAAATTAGATG
>JACLAB010011162.1_pt1 | contig 43106 bp, 33 predicted proteins | sample 8027921 | NCBI WGS metagenome assembly JACLAB01 (sample SAMN15725117, study PRJNA655200) | protist metagenome | isolation source: fluorescence activated cell sorting (FACS) single amplified genomes of... | place: USA: West Boothbay Harbor, Gulf of Maine | collected 2000-07-19 | reverse complement strand
AGATCTATTGGTATCGGAGTGCTTGGGTACCACTCCTACCTTCAAAGAAATTTGATTCCATTTGAAAGCATTCAAGCTAGGCTAATCAATAAAGAGATCTTCCGTACAATACAAGATCAAAGCCATCAGGAAAGCATGTCTCTGGCGTCCCAGAAGGGTGAGCCAGAGGTGCTGAAGGGGTACGGTCATAGATTCAGCACACGTATGGCCGTAGCACCTACTACGTCATCTTCTTTTATCTTGGGTCAGGTATCGCCTTCAGTAGAGCCATTGCAATCCAACTACTTCACAAAGGATTTGGCTAAGGGTAAGTTCACATACAAGAACCCATACCTCAAGGACCTACTTGCTGATAAGGGTAAAGATGATGCGTCTACATGGAAGGACATCATGATGAAAGGAGGGTCCGTACAGCACTTAGACTTCCTGAGTGACGACGAGAAGGATGTATTCAAGACGTTCGCAGAAATCTCCCAGATGGAGGTGGTGCAACAGGCTGCCGATCGTCAGAAGTTTATTGATCAAGGTCAGTCATTGAACGTCATGATTGCTGATGAGGTACCCCTGAAGGACGTTAATCAGCTAGTAATCAAGGCTTGGGAGCTAGGAATTAAAACTTTGTATTATCAGCGAGGTGTAAACAAAGCGCAAGCAGTAGGACGTGACATCCTCAACTGTGCGGTTTGTGAAGGTTAACTATCTTTGTAGGGTTACGCAGGGATAGTTGCTGCGGAACTTCGCTACTGAGGGTCGGTCACTTGATTGTGATCGGCCCTTTTTTTGTACATTCGTCGATGATGAAAACCACTGTTGCTGCTCTTCTTTTAATCCTTTCTTTTGCTTTGCATGGTCAGGAGTGCGTTCAAATGATACCAGAGGTTAAAACCATGGGTATCAGCAAGTTAAGTTACGATTTTGATGATATTCAGATCGAAACTCTACCCGTTGTGTTTCATGTAATTCACACGGGGCTGGGGGATCCCAACAACATATCTGATGAGCAAATTGCTTCACAGGTGGATGTTCTAAACGATTCCTTCCTTGACAGCAAGATTCAGTTTTGCATGGCCAAGCGCACCCCCAGCGGAGTCCCGACAAATGGTATCACTCGGTTTGATGGAGGGGTGTGGAGCAGCTACATCGAAGATGGTGTAGCACAGGGGAGTCCAAACGGCATTGAAGACGCAACGCTAAAGGCTTCGGCTGGTTGTTGGAATCCTGATGAATACATCAACATATACGTGGTGTCTGAGATCAACGGAAACAACGGTCAAAGCGGCACTCAGGGATACGCATACCTAGGTCCCACTGGTGACTGTAGGGATGGCATCGTGGCCCTGTACAATACAGTAGGCAACGTTGGAGAGCTTAAGCAGGGAAGGGACTTGGGCTACACGGTTGTCCATGAGGTCGGCCACTACCTAAGCCTTTACCACACCTTCTACAACAGCGGCGACTGTGAGGAGTCTAACTGTGAAACACAAGGCGATCGGGTGTGCGACACTGCCCCTGGACCTTCTACAAATGGCTGCTCCAATATCTGCCCCGACATTGAAGGAACCAACTACATGGACTACTCTTCTCAGGATTGTAAGATAGAGTTTACAGAGGGTCAGGCGATACGGATGCACGAATCCCTCCAAGGGCCCAGGTCTTTGCTTGTTGTCTCACCTGCTTGCCTGCCTGTGGTTGATTATGACATGACCCCCACTTCGGCTATATATCAAGACCAGTGGTGTACTCCTTATCAGGACATCTGGGTCGATGTGGTAAACCAAGGGGTCCTGTCTATACCTTTCGTTGATGTAACCCTGTATTGCAACGGTCTAGAGTATCTAGAGACGATCTTTGATGTGAGCCCAGGAAGCTACTCTGTTATGTTTGAGCAAGTGTACGTGGAAGAGGCGCAGATGTTCGAGGTGGAGACAGCAAGCATAGACTCTTACCCCGATAACGACTATGCTTCTTGGCCTCTGGAGACCGTACAGGGAGATCTATTTAAGCTGACGGTGGACGTAGACTTCTGGTCTAACGAACACAGTTGGACACTACTAGATGGTGATGGAAACATAGTAATGGATGATGACTACGACTTCAATGAGGAAGGATTGTATTACTACGAGGCCTGCGTCTTTGACGATTGCTACACGTTTATTGCAGAAGACTACGCGGGTGATGGATTCTGTACGGTAGACCTAGGCGGAGATGGTACGTGTGATATTGGGAGTGATGGATACTTCGCTACAATCAACCAAGACACTATCATCAGTATGCCTTTTGGATTTGAGTTCAGCGACTTCTATCAGGACTTCTGTAACACCCTGCCAGCCTGTGAGTTAGACTACGACGGAAATGGTTCCATTGGAAACGGAGACATCTTGGTTATGCTCAGCGAGTGGGCTTGTGACTTTGCCTGTCAGACAGATCCCAACAACGACGGTATCGTGAACGTCAGAGACCTTCTTTACATGCTGTTTAATGTAGGTGAATGTGACGTAGAGATAGAGGATGATTTCTCTATCTCTACATACATAGACCTTGTCGTAGATGATGGTATTAGCCTTGCAGGTGGGCCTCCTATTATCTTTGATATCATTGGCAGGGAAATTGATAAACCTCTTGATCAGCTGGCATCAGGTGTTTACATCCTGAAGTGGAAGAACAAAACCAAAAAAGTATTTGTCCAATGAAGAGACTAATTCCCTTTCTTATACCACTGCTTTCTTGGGGGCAATGCGACATGGAGATCATTGGGTTCAACCCCATTTCTACGGACCTTACCATAGCTGTTAACGGCGCTCAATGTGGCACGGAGGCCGACAGTATTGGAGAGTTTCTTCTTGCTCTAACGTTTAACCCTCCGCTAGAAGACAACCCGTTCCCTTGTTTCTATGACGACGGATGGGCACTACTTAACTTCCCCTTGGACTTCCCTGGGTTTGAAATAGGTCAAGGCCCTGACAACGTCTTGCAGGAAGGCGACACGATTACCTTCAATCTTCTTGAAACTCCGTGGGCAGGCAGCGGTGCTGCTCCGTGCTGGATAGACATTTTTCAGAGCGGATCCTACTACGAGGAATGTTTGGTGATGAATGTGTGGCAAATAAACGACAGCGATAACATCAGTGGAGAGCCAGGGCTTGGGGGGTTCCCGTACCCAGATATCGATATCTTTAACAGCTGGATAATGTGGTCGCTCAATGGGGCGTGTGACCCACCGCCTCCGCCTATTGTATATGGCTGCACAGATATGTTTGCCTACAACTACAATGAGTTTGCAACTCATAGTGATGGAGGGTGCATCTATCAGGGATGCTTAGATCCTGAGGCCTTGAACTACTGCGAGGAGTGTACTGTAGAAGGACAGTGTCTGTATCTCCCAGAAGAAGGCGAGGATTGTAGTGATCCTCGCATCTACACCCCAAATACTTTTACACCAAATGGTGATACGGTCAACGAATACTGGAAGCCAGTGACTCGAAGTGAGTGCTGGTGGCGTTGGGAGTGCAGGATATACAACAGGTGGGGAACGCTAGTGTGGGTAAGCTATGACCCTCAAGACAAGTGGCTGGGAAACAGACTAGGGGCATTCGTTCCAGATGGAGTCTACACCTGGACCATAAAGGCCTCTACTTGGGAAAGCCAGAAGGTTATAGAGATGGCTGGAAACGTAACGATATTCCGTTAATCACAGTCCTTTTGACGCAACTCGTCTACTAGAACTTTTAGCTGTTCCACATCCCTCTCTACGTGATTTAGCCTTAGATTCTGTTCTGCATCGTCAGGCAAGCTCCCCATCTCCCCACGAGGCCACTTAATTCTAAACTCAGAGTTAAGGTCAATCTCTTGATTGTGACGCATCGTGTCAATCTCTAGCTTGTTTAGAGCCGACATTATTGTGAAGTAAAGAGTAACAGCAGCTCCTACACCCACAACGATTTGCACCATCCACTTAATGTTGATGCCGAGGTTGGTGTTGTCGTTTATATTCACTCTACTTTGTTCTTTGCAAGAAGAAGCTTAATCTCTTGAATGTCCTTGAGCAACTGTTTTACGTCAGCCTTAAATTCTGCGTTGTCTGTTTCGAGTGTATGTACTCTGGCGCTAAGCTTTCCGTAATCGTTTTGGAATTTTATCCAACCCATTACCAGCGCCCCAGCTACAGTTAGAAATTCAAAGTGACTCAAATTTTCAAGCATTATTTTCTTGATTTTTCAATGGTCCTACCTGCGAAGTATGCACCAAAAGCTGTTAACATAAGTATTTCCAACAAAGATACGTAAGAATCCTTGACGTTAAATGCCCAGTTATCCATGCTATCGGCAACCATGGTGATCATAAACATGCTCATAAGGGCTATCAAAGTCACTGGTCTGATGAGCTTTGCGAGTTTTACATCGCTCCCCATGTCAGCCTTCCATCTTTCTGTTACGTTCTCTTGAAACTTAACCTCTGCGTCAACCATAGCCTTAGCTTCAGCAGGGTCGACTGTACTGTCCATGTCAAGCAGGTTCTTCACAACCCCCAAACCGCCTCTGTCTGGAAGCATATTACCTACAACATCAAGAACTTTTGGGGCCTTGCTTTTAAGCCAAGCTCCAAGCTTAGTGTCTTTAATCTTATTGTCCTCTGAGTTTTTCATGCAATTCGTTGTATTCCATAATTAGTATTCTCTCTTTTTCCTGAAGCTCCGCTGACTTGTTTACTCTTTGAACGTAAGGCAAATCCTGAGCTGACCTTCTTTCCTTCCGTAGAGACTTTAGTTTCTTCTCTACGCTTTTTATTTTCTTGTCTAGCTTTACAATCCCATCGTATCTACCTACATTCTTTTTATCGGCAGATTTTCTTTCCTTGTACAACTGCCTAACCTCATCCTTGTTGTTGTCGTAAAGATCATAGTCGTAGTACTTTGATGGCTCACCATAGACCTTTCTAAGGAAGGGAATATCGTTGGCCTCCAGCACAGGTTTCTCACCTGTGCGGATCATCTCTTCAATATTGTATACGCTTTTTGAAGCTCGCATACCAAACTGTCCAAGGCCGCCTATGTAGTATTCAAATGGGTACCAAAACAGATCTGGGTTTACATCTACTGCGCCGCTTACCTGCTCGCTGCCACCAGTGGCACTGTTCATCCATTGGAACATACTCTTGATAAATCCTGGCGATCTGAAAGAAAGCTCTGACTCAGGGCGCTTGGCCCCTACAGGAAACTGTGTTTGATGGACCTTAGACCCAAAATATGTTTCGTTTACCGCTATCTCCACAAGGGGCTTGAGCGTTGTTGGCGCAACGCCCTTCGCTAGATATTTAGCAAAGTTCTCAGATTGACCAAAGCTAATTGGTGAGAACGAACTCATAGCTGAGTTGGCTACAAACCATAGTGCGTCGTCAGCATCGCGCTCCCCAGCCATGGTCTCTGCCAATGCGGTTCCAAAGTTAGAGAAGAGGTTGTACCCGTATGGAAGTGGAATCTTGATGTAGTTCTTTCCGTCATACATCATAATTAGATTCCTCTCTTTTTCGTAGTCAGGAATCTTGTTGTAGAACAATTCTCCGTCTTCGTCCTCGTCAGACAAGGCCATGTTAATCATGGCCAGCATACCTGAGGCCAGTCCCAACCCAATGACAATCCTTTGTGGGCCACTTAGCTGCTTACTAATGCTTCCATCTGGGTTCTCGACCTGCTTAAGTTTACCAAGAGATCTGAAAATTCTAGCACTACCCTGAATAGATGCGTTGAAGAACAAGTAGTATGCGTTAGCCACAGCCCCGTACTCGCCTGACTTATTGAAGTTTACGGTGATGTTTTTTGCAAGCTGTGCTGCGTCTGGTCTTGAAGCCCCAGCCTCCCGCGCTTCAATGTATGAAGACAACCTAATGCTGTTTTCAAAAGCATCGTTTACTGCCTCGATATGAGCTAGGCTATTCTTCTCCATCCACTTGATGGCTTTTTTAGCTTTATTGCCTTCGTTTGTTTCGTTGTTAAGCTCTGCTGCAATAGTCTCAAGGGGTTTTACAAAGCCCCATCCAGTCTGCCCTCCATCTTCCTTGAACTCGGACAAGTACTTTGCTACAACAGGATCCAGGTCCTTGCCAAATACATCACCCTTAAGCAAAGCCTTAAGAGTCTGAGGCGTTCGGGTAATAATTTTACGTGCTACTTCTTGTTTGCTCTTAATAGATCCGTCAGGCAGGTCCGCTTCTGCAATAGCATTAGGGATAGCTGACAAAATATCACGAGAGAAGTTAGAGATAATAAACTCTGGGTTCCTTGTAGTAAACGCAGCCCTCAAGAAGTTTGCAGGCTTAGCCATAACCTTAGATAGTGCATCTAGTTTAGTGACACCCATGCCCTTTAGATTCTTTGCGAGCGATGCGTCTTTAAAAATGATAAACTTTTGCTCTCCATCTAGCCTAACACCAACAGCTCTGTCTGGGTCGCTTACTACAATGTTGTCCGACGTGTTCCAAAGACTTGTGTTCGGATTAGATTTTACAAGGTTGAATAGAGACTGAAGAACCTCGTTTCTTCTTGCTTTAATTTTAACAGCCCCGTTTTGCTGTATTATCTGAGCAAGGATGTTTGCGGGAGGAGTCTTTCTACCCTTAGCCTTCTTAGTCGTTGAGCCCTTAACATTAAACCCTATCCCGCCTGTTGGGTATGGATAGTTGTCTACGTCCTTTGAGTCTTCTGCAAAACCACCAAGAGGAACATAGTGCTTAAACATACCCTCGAAAGCATCAATACGTTTGTCTGCCTCAAGCCCAAACTTTCTCATGGTGTCACGAGTGTCTTGAGAAATCTCGTCAGCTATAGCCGCTGCTTTTTCAAGCGCGGCTTTTTCTTCAGGAGAGAAAGACGCTAGCACATTGGCCGCTTCCTCATCGGTAAGACCAGACCCATTGTCGACCCCATCCCTGTCCTTCAACATTGCGTTTCTTTCCGCTGCGTGACGGGCATACAAGAAATCGTTTAGACTTTCAGGATTAACCTTACCGTCGTTCATAGCCTTTTTTAGTCGGTCTACTTTAGCCTCTAGTTTCTCTAGATCATTGTGCGCCTTTCCGTACATGAGTTCCTCAGAACGCTTGAAGTTCTGGTCACCCTCTACCCTAGACCCTTTGGCAAGTTCAATATCTTCTTGCATCATCATGATGGGGGCGAACTTGTCCTGGAACTTAAGTCGCATCCAGTCCATCTTTTGCTGCAAGGCTGATCGTTCACGAGGAGCCCATGTGTTGTTCGTTACGGAGTCAAGAGCTTCACGAGAGTCTAGTGTTTCATCAGCATCAAGGGTTGCTCTATCTGTAGGGTCAATGGTTATTTCTGGACCACTTTGGGCTTTTCCTGAAATAGAGCCCTTTAGCTTTGTTATTTCTTTTTTCTGTGCCTCTCTTTGTTTTACAAGAGAATCCTCCATCCTATTTACTTCAGCGCGGGCCTTGCTTATTTCCGTAACAGAGGCGCCATCCTCTTTCATCTTAGCAATTTTTTCTTCAGCTAGTCTAATTTCAGACCTGACTTCGTCGGGTTGCATTCTTAAAGATCTTTTTCCAGATCTTGTAATTATCGCGGGTACTTGTTTTTCTCCAGACTCAAGCTCTCCTATTTGTCTGTCTACATCTTCAACTGTAGCCTTCTTTGAGTCTACGGTAGATTTAGCAGCAAGTCTAACAAAGGGTACAGACCTAGAAAGTCCGTAGTAAGCTGAGCCTCTGTCTGATACAATTTCAAAAGGGAACGGCCTTCCTGGAATGTGCTCAATCGTAAGTCCTGACACTAGCTCGGGATCTCCTTTTACATTTTTCTTTACTTCAAAGTAAACCTCTCTGTAGGAGACAAGATCCGCTGTAGGTACTTCCTTAAGCCCTTCGTCGGTAAGTTGTTTTTTAATGTCAGATGCGGTAAGCCCCAGCTCTCTACCTACATTGTACTTATCAGACAAAAGCCTTCCCAGGAGCTCTGAATTTCTTCTAATTGACGTGTCATCTGACTTACCCTCTCCCTCTTTTTTCATGCCGTTCATAAAATCAACAAACTGTTGATCTGACATGTTGTCGAAGTTAGGGAACGCATAGCTTACACCATCTTTTGAAACATCGAAGTACGGGATGTTCTGTCTTTGGAAGTCAGTCGGATCATGGTCACCGTATACGCTAACCACAGTGTCAATCATGGCTTTTGTTTCGACAGAAAAATCTTTTTTGTTAATGTCTCCATTTACTATGGCTCGCATAGCTTTGGCTACTTCACCCACAACTGCGCCCCTATCAATCTCTGATATCTCCATAAACTTAGAAATGATAGCGTCAATAGCCTTCGGGTTTGAGAGTGTGCTATCCCCCTGCAACCCGAACCCAATAAGTACTGTTATATCGTCTTCATCTGGGTTCTCCTTAGCATACGCTCTTGCAGCCCGAAGTATGGACCGCTTCATGTCTTTAGCAAATTTCCGAGAAGCGTGCGAGCAAACTGCGTTTTCAGAAACCTCTTGTCCAATACCGCTTTCTTCCTGTGTCTTGTCGTACTGTACGTATATCATTCTACGCCCTGCATGCTCAGACAAATCTTTTACCTGAACATTGTCAGGGTGAGTAAGGTCTACGCCGTCAGTGTCATCAATGCGTTTGTCAAGTACAGAGTCTGGGTCGACAGAGTCTTTGAACTTAGCATTAGAATCAGGTCTCAATCCTCGAAGGAAAGAAGTCCCGCGAGGAGTACCAATTTGGTCTGATCTAAGTGGCAGCTTCTCACGAGGCGCAGGCTTGTCACCCATAACTCTTTGTCTGATAGCCTCATACTTACTTGCCCTAGGCTCCCTCCTGTCCAAAAGAACGTTTAGCTCTCTGACGGCTTGAGTCAACTTTTCTATCTCTTCACTTTTTTTAGAGTCCTCAGTCCTGCCCTCACGAGTGTCTTGAGCTTGTGAAGATAAAAGAAGGTTTCTCCTAGAAGAGATAGTACCAACCGCCTTTCTGTAAGCAAGCATACTCCTCACTTCTCTCTGTGTTTTAGAGAAGATATTAGGTTCCATCTCAATCACATTGCCCTCCCGATCTTTCTTTGGGTTAGGGTTGTTGATCTTCTTTACCGTTCCGTCGTCCCCTCTGTAATGAGCGTCGTAAATCCAATCGTGCTTTCCGTTTCCAGTTTGTTTCGCCCAGTAATTTCTCCAGTGCCAGTAGTCTTTTACTTGGACCGTTTTTTCCTGAGGCATTCCTGTAAACTCTCCGAATCTATTGGGGTACTTTACTTTAAAAGAAACCACTTTTCCCTCTAGGTCTGGATACGCTCTTGATTTTATGTCGAGAGCTGACGTTTCTGCGTCAGCGTCTGTTTGTTCTTGCACTTGTATAGTAGATCCGACTTCAGTTCCCGCTACAAAAGCCTCCATCACAGCAAGTAGGTCAGAGTCGGTATTGATTAGGTACTCATCTGCATATCTTCCATAGCTCTTGTTGAACAGGTCGTTAAACAAGTCCTTTAGCTTTTGAAGAGCACCACGCTTTCTGAGTTGATTCAACCCATCTTGGGTGGCATAGCGCTCCATGAACGCTGTGATTACCTCTTCGTCTTGGTTGCGGGCGCTATAGTCTTTGTAAACCTCGCGCACCTTCTGTACGTTGTCTTTACCCCAGATAGATTCTACCTCATTAACAAGGCGTGCTCTATACTTGGAATCACCAAGCAAGTTGTGCATCATGGCGTGAATAAACTCGTGTCTGAGGTCACTCACTGTACTCCCCATGTGTACGTTTACTTCTCTTGTCTTAGGGTTGTAAAACGCCTTACTGCTCTGGTTCTTGCTAGGGTGAGCTTCTCTCAATGCCTCAACACTTTCGTGAACCTTTACGGTTACAGGAAGCTTGAGACCCTTAAGTAGATTTCTAATTGGTTTTACCAACTGTGTCGGCAGGTCAGCAATTTCATCGTCTGAAACATTGTCGTCCTTACTAAACGTAAGTGGCTGTCGTTCAGGCTGTTGAGGAGTCACAACCTCTGGATCCGCTTGATCCTCTGGTTGTTCTACTTGCTCAGATTCGTCTTGCTCAATGTCATCGTTTGTTTGATCCGCCTTGGCTTCTGCACGCGGTGGACGCTGGTCAATGACTTGTTGTAGCCTTTCAAGAGCTTTTATTGTAGCTTCTTCATTACCACTGTTTTCTGCAGCTTGAACCTCACCCAATGCCTTTTGCAGGGACTTCTTCTTGTTCTTTAGAAATCCTTTATGAGTGATCATTTCATTGATCAAAGCCAGGTCCTCGTCATTTTCAGGCTGAAGGTTTTTAACATCGTCTAAGTCCGAGTCGATTTCGGAAATAAGGATATCAATATCCTCTACTGCGTCCTCAAATTGCTCAAGCGTAGAAAGTGGTTCAAACGACTTTTCTTCAAATGACTTGTAAACCTCGTTTCGCTCAGCCAACAAAGCCTCAAGTTCTGCCTTGCTTGACTCTTCTGCCCAAGGAAGCTGAAGCTGCTTTGCCTTAAGCATAGAGCGTCCGATCAAATCGTCAAGCTCTAGTATTCTATCGTAAGACTTTCTGTCTCTGCGCCGCATCTTGCTGTAGTAGCTACGTGACTTAGACACACGAGACTTTTCTTGATTAAGTAGAGCTTCTAGCTCAGTCTCTAAGGACTTTGCTTCTGGAGAGTTTGGCTCAACATTTTCTGCTTGCTCGATGATACTATCAATCTTCTGGCCTATCTCCATAGCCAAAGAGTGAGAAGGGTCTCCTGGACGAGATGCCATTTGAGACGGCGAAGGTTGCGAAATTCTTGACGCAACAGATCGTGCACCACTGAGAGGTCCTCCCACAAGAATACCACCTACAAACCCTTCGTATGCTCTGTTGCTCGCCTCTTTTGAAAGAACGCCCAAGGTTCCATCTCCTCCTATGTCAAACACTTCGCCCCTCCCTAGTACAACAGACTCTGACCCCATGATAGCCAGCTCCTGCAAGCCCTCAGAGACACCTTCTCCAAAGGTGACTCCACCAACCTTAGTGGCTCCTCTAAGTATTGCGTTACTCATAAGCTTAGAGCCTATCAAGGTGACGGCTTTTCCTGCAATAAAATTACCTGCTTTACCGATGATGTTATCACCAATAGACTCGATGCCACCTGCCAAGAAAGAGTGCGTTCTCTTTTGTGTTTCGGTGAGGTTTACGTCATCCTCTACATCTTGATAAGCCTGAGCCGTTCTCATCATAAAGTTGAGAGGTACGCCAGCATAAGGAATGAGAGTAGCCGCAAGGTACGGGGCTTGATCAGCAAGCATCATAGCCGCCTCCTCTCCGATATCAGCAAACAGATCTGGGATTTTTTCGAGGTCAAGATTCGTAATTGCGTCACCAAGATCGCTTACAAGTTCTCCTGCAGTTTTTTCTGTCTCCATATTTATCCCAGCCTTCGCATCTCTGTAGAACTGGGATTGATATTCTATGGCTGCATTATTTGAGAAAAAGTCAGCGGTGTTGTATAGGGCTGCCTTACTTCCAGTGCTTACAATGCCATAAGCTCTTCTAGAAAACTTAGACTTAGGGAGTTGGAGCATGTCAGCCAAGTCTTCTCTTCCAGCTTCGTAGAAGTTTTGTTGTAGATCTGTAGCTGCCTTGGCTTGAGCCGCTTTAGCAGCCTCAAATCTTTTTTGAGGAGAAAGAGCCGACATAAACGCCGAACCTGGAGTCATAAACGACGTCTCCATACCTAGAAAATCGAAGATGCCAGTGTTGTCTAGCTCGAAGCTTGCTGCTTCATACTTGTCACGAGCAGCACGCATATCTTCAAGACCTTCGTCAATATTTACTTGAAGCTGTTGCTGACGCGCAAGCTCTTCCTGCTTGCGCTTTTCTTCTTCCCTAGCCACTTCTCTTTGCTGTCGAGCAGCATAGTCTTGCATGACCGCATCCTTATCCTCTTGAGGAACGTTAAGATCCCTAACATATCGAGCAGCATCTTCTGCTCCGAGATTGTTCTGATAAATAAAATTTATCAGCTCTTGTTGTTTTTCGTTCATGTCAGAATTGTCTTTCGATCTGTGAAAGGTCAACACCCAAGCTGTCTGCAGCTATGCTCTGAATCTTTTCTGCGTATTGACTATCCGTGGCGTATGTCCCTTGTAGCGCCCTGACAAAGTCAAGTGCGTTCTCTGCTTCTCTAGCCTCTTTGTAAGCACTTCTGGACTCAATCAAATACTTGTATGCTTTTACAGCATCTTCGAGAGATTCAAAGCCCATAAAGTTAGTTTGTATTTCTCTTAACTCACCGCCCTCCTCTTCTTGAGTGCTTACCTCACTGCCTCTAAAAGCTTTGATCCCTTTCTCTTCCAAGTCCTTTAGAAGAGATGCACTGTACTTGATGCCAAATACGTTGTTTGGTGCGGACTCGCTGGTTCCCCAGCCAGACTCAAGAACACTCTGGCTTGCCATGACTTCAGGAAAGACAACCCCATTCTTTCTACCCAAATCAACTAGTGTAGTTGTAAAGTTTTGTTTCTGATCATCGTCTTGCCTGTCAGAGACTGCGATCTCGGAAGCTTGAAGACCTCCAGTAAAGTTTCCTCCAAAGAGTCGGTCTGACTCGGCTCTGTTCAAGATTTCTCTAGAGTTGTCTACTGGGCCGATAGGCGTGTCTTCTGTTTCAATCTTTTGTTTCGCGTCGAGGTACTCTTCAACGTTGCTATCTGAAGGGCCAAAGAATCGTCCAACTCCCTGGAAGAACCTTTGAATGGCATTCTTTTGAATTGGAACCATTCCTCTGGTTTCGTACTTCCCAGTCTCAGAGCTTCTTTGAGTTACTAGCTTCCCGACTTCCTCGCCATTTACAACTACATTGTTGCCTTTCATTGTGGCGCCTTTTGGAATATTGTAATTTCCAAAACTATTCTTGTCTTCTTCTGAGTAATAAGACTGGCGAATGTTTTTAGGCAAGCCAGCAAGAGCTATGACTGACTGTTTTTCAACCGTTGAAACTTCATTAAACTCCTCACGCCTCTGCTCTCTGTTTCTTTCTGATTGAGTTTGACGTAAAGACGGTCCTGTCGCGGCGCGGACTTCTTCTGGCGTCGTAGTAAGCCTATGCTCTGGCAAAGTAGGTTCAAGGTCTGAGTTTGCGTAAGCTTCTGCGATAGCCCTGTCGTTAGCACTTTTCTCCCGATACATCTTGCGTGCAATAGACTGCTCTTGCAGCAATCCAAATATTCCTTTTCCCTTTAGGTCTGCACGAAGGTTTCTATATAGGTCTCCACTTTCGTCATCCAAGACATGAAACTCCCTGATCATTGTCTCGTTTTCCTCGTCGTCAGGATCTACAACTTTCTTTTCTACCTCAACGACAATCCTTCCAAGGGCATCAACATCGTATCCAACCAAAACATCTCCAAAGTCAGATACACCAGCAAGACCCCCTTCTCCTGACTCTGCCGTAAGAGGTTTTTCGAGCATTCGAACTCCTGTCACCCCTGCAAATGGGTCCGAGTATCTAGTAGCAGCTCCAGTCTCTCCTGTCTGCGTGAGAACGTAAGGATCTTCACCTGACTCAGAGATGTCTGTTCGAGTGTCAACATCACCCCTAAACAGTTCGTTAAAAATTTGCTGTTGCGCGGTTATTCTTTTTGCTGCTGCAGCTCCCCTCATATAGTTGTACTCCAGCTCCCCCATGTGCTGGAGGGCTGCGGTCAATTCTGATGAGTTGTTTCTAACCTCTAAAATCCTTTCTCTTAGCTCAACTTCACTTTCAATCTGAGTAAGGTCAAGATTTTTTATGTCTTGCAGGTAGTTGTAGATAGCAGTCTCTTGGTATGCAGATCCAGTAGGTCTTGCCGTCTCCATAAAGGCTTCGATAATCCTATCTTTTCCATCTTCGGTGCCAACCATACCCATAAATTGATCAAGGTGACTACTACCCCAAGACCCCTCTGCCTTTATAGCTCCTAGTTGAGCAGCCTTGTCGTAAACCAAAGGCTGACTTCCATTGTAATACCCAGCGTCACCAATTTGCACTTGAGACTGCCCGTCTCCGACATACATTGTCATGCTATCCAAATCAAATCTAGCTGACATATCATTGTCTTCCAGATCCGAAAACATTTGTTGAGCTTTAGCTACACTCACAGAGTAGTTCTCTGGATTTGCCCGTACAGCATTTAGATTGGCCATGCTGTTCTGCCTTGTGGCAGAAGCCCTGTTGTAGAAGTCTTGAGTTTGAAGTCTAATTTGCTCAATTACTCTCTCGTTATCAGCGGAAGGATCGGCAGCGAAGTTATCAATAGCAGTTTCGAACGCTCTAGCATACTCATTAAGTATGCCACGAGAAGTCTTTCCCATGTAAGTGGCTGCAGACTTAACGCCTCCAGCCATAGTGTTGTACTGGTCTATATTGGCTTCAAGCTTCTGATCTTCTAGCTCTGACTTTTCGATCATCTTGTCTAGATAACCTAGCCCTTGTCCTGAAGACCCTATGGCCCTAGAAAGAAGTGTCATTTCTTAAATGCTTTAAGTGTTTGATTTGCTGCCTTGGTGTCAGCCTTAGAAGGCTTCATTGTCTGCCCCTTCATGAGCTTGCCAATTACTTTCTTCAAGAATCTACGCTGCTCTGGGTTAAACACCAAGGTTTCGTCTCCAGTAACAGTGGCGATAGTCTTACCGCTCTTGGTCTTGACGTCGTACTCTACGCTGTGGTCAGCTGTGTACTTCCCAGGTGTGGTGACAGAACCGCCTTTAGCATACTGTGGGTAGTAGAATCCATCAGAACCCCGTGCAATTTGAACTCCTGGGTTTTTGAACGCTGCCTCTTGTTGAGTTGAATAGCCACCTGCAGGAACAACTATACCTCCTTGTGGGACATTCCCAGTAGGAAATGAAGACGCTGGATCTGCCATAACAACAGGTGATTCAACATTAGGGGCTGTGGGGTTTACTCCAAACCCTCCCCCAAAATCAGAACCCCCTCCTTCAAGACCAACTACTTCCTGACCAAATGGAGATTCAGGGGTCACAATGCCAGGGGCACTGCGTTTAGATGTTGGCGATTCTATTTGAGAGGCTTGATCCCGAGCTTCTTTAAGTAGCTCCTCATCTACACTAGCAGATTTATCCATAGCCCCAGCCATGCCTACACCTCCTGCAACAGCATCAGTAAATCCACCTAGCATCGTCTCGGCACCTGCTTGATACCCAGCCTGTGCAGTTAGCAAGTCACGAGCGTATTGGTTGGATTGAGCTTGGAAGTTGTAAGCAGCTGTCTGCTGTTGTGCAGCAGCCAGTTGTCCCAGAGCTTGTTGCTGTCTGTTGAAGTCAGCGTTGGCGGCGGAGGCAAGTCCCCTTTGAGCTACTGTTTGAGCAGCAGCGGAACCGCCTATAACAGCCCTACTGCCAGCCTGTTGCAGAGTTGCAAGATTGGAGGCTAGAATAGACTGTGTAGCAGCCTTTTCCGCTTCAAACTGTCTACTTCTAGAAGCGTTTTGATAAAGATCAAAGTATTCCTGAGAGGTCTGCATCTCTGGAATACCCTGCCCCCTAAGAGCTCTTTCTCGTGCCGCCGCCTGTTGCATCTGCTGATATCCAAATACACCTTGGGCTACACCAGCTGCTGCCTTGATTCCGTATAGTACTGCTGTTGCTGACATTATTGTCCTTTTTCTTGACCGAGCTTAGACCGATCGTAATGAGTGTTGATTGCGTACAACTCTATGTCCTTGTCGGTCGAAGAGTCTGATGTAAGTTTTATTTTGCAAAAGTAATCACGAATAGCATCTCCGTTTGTCTTTTGATCAGCAACAAGATACAACTTGTCTCCCGCTTCTACTACAGAGCTAGTAGTAAAATTTTGCCCTGTAGTCCCGACTATCTGAGCTTTTAGAGCCAATCCCGTACCCATAGCAGAAGTAACAAACTTAGTTCCGTCTGGCTGTCCGTCTAGCGTGACATACTCGTCTTTTGTGGCGTTGTATATGTTTGTGCCTGTTGGTAGGCCAAGTCTATTTATAGCACCGCTGAGCTGTATAGTGTTACTACTAGAGTTAGTATCCAAAAGCACCGTAAAAGGCACCCCTATTTTATGCGACGTACTCGAAGAGCTTATGTCTCTTGGCATCATAGCATAATAGCCTCGTTCTTTTTTGGCCCACTCACTTGAAGCAATAGTTGTGTTTTGATCTGATGCGGTTATAGCTGCAGACCAGTTATCATAGTTGCTTTCTAGAGATAGAGACTCAAAAACCTTGACCAAAGAAGGGTTTTCGTTTGCTATGATTTCTACTACAGAAGATTTTTGATCTCCGTAATACTTAGCTTTTGTTGCGTCTTCTTTGTGGTCGAAAAACAAGAACTCTTCATTGTTATTTTCTCCACTAGCCGTATACAGGCATGAAATCAATCGGTTGCCTACATGAGCGAAGAGAGTCGGTTCGTCGCCTGACGCATCGGAGAAGTCATACAGCGAAGTCCATCTCTTCATGCCTACGTTGTACGAAGCAACAAACCCCGTAAATGCGCCAATACTATTTATAGCGACAAGCAATTCGTTGTAGTCGGGATCATAGCCCATGAATACACGAGACTTAGTTGTTAGAGCGTCCCACGACTCAATCTTGTCTTGGAAGAAACTGTCCATCCCCGCGTCAGAAATAGCAGAGATACCGTTTCCAGTAATTTGCAGCACCTTCTTTGAAGTAAGGTCCGTGAAGAATACATTGCCATCCTTCATTACAGACATTTGAGTCTTGCCCCTTGTCCCGTAATTGCCCGCGTAGTAGCTAGGCTTACCGACAATATTATCAGCTGTAGTAAGTGTGTCTTGGTTTCCTATCTGAACATTCATTTGTCCCAAGGGTAGCCTAGATGCCTTGTCTGTTTGTATGCAACTGATAAATCCGTCGTTAGAAAAGAGTCGGTCGACTCCTCCATAAGAGGAGTCAAGATCGACGAAGTTTGCTCTGCTAAGATTAAAGTTGGACAAATTCAAAAACGGAGAGTCCGAAGAGTACTTGTCGCTATATGTAATTGAGTGTCGCCTGTGGTTTTCCGCAGCGTATTTATTTACAAAATGACTCCTGCCAAAAACAGCTCCATCAGAAGGGAAAAAGTGAGATGCGTCTTCGGACTCTAGAAACATGTTCGTGTAGTCCATTCCGTCTATATCCCAGTATCTGAAATAATGGGATACAAGATTATTTGAATCGTCACTCTTTTTCTTTTGCAGCTTTACAGGAACTCTTTTTTGCCACACGTCTCCAGACGTAAGGGTGTGTCCAACTGTAGGGAGATTTGATGAGTAAGAAAAGACTTGCGGGAGCTCGTTGTACACCCTCTCACTGGTAGTCCCTTGAGGGGTGTAGACTTCTACCACTACGTTTCTAGCCCAGTTAAGTATTGTATACCAGTGCTTTGAGTTAGGGCCTCCATCGCTTGCCACGTTGTCGGCAACAGACTCTATGATCCCATCACTGTCATTGAATTGAACCTTGTCAGCTGCCGCACGATCCCAATTTTTTACCCCTTTGTCCTTAATAATCAAAAACTCACCCTTTGCAAACGGGACATCAGTTTGCCCGCTAGGGTTTCCGTTTGAGTCATAAGTAGGTTGGCCCCCAGGATAGACAGCGTTTCTAGCGCTCATAGGGACATCCTTCATCTTATTGGTTGCGTCCTCAGCAGCGTCTTCAAGGTCTTCTCTTTTCTCTCTCCTTGTAGTAATTAGGCGATCCAAAAAGGGGTTTTCTTCTTGAACTTCATCAATTTTTTCCCCTAGTTTGTCAAACCCTTTCCCTATCCTAGTCAACAAGCCAGGACCCTTTTTGCCTTTTCTCTCTCTTTTTTCTTTTCTTTTTTCTCTGCGAGATTTTTTTGCATCATCCCTACTCTGCTCAAACTCTTGCTCCGCCCTAATAAGATTTATGTCGTCTGTGAAGACATCTTTCCTTAGAGTTGTTTTTCCTACAACAGGAAACTCTAGGTTCTCTGGGTAGAACCTAGTTACAGTGTCGTCACCATCTGCAATGTCATAATGGACAACCCTAAGCATATCCCCCTCTTTAGGGTTGTATACGTAATCGGCTCCGTTCTCCCCAGTATAAGAAGACTTACTGCCAGACCACCCCTTTAAGGAAAGGTATATGTTTTTTGTCGCGTCTTCTTTTGATTCGTTGCTGTCAAAGTCGCTATAGCTCCAGTAGTGAGCAAACCCTCCAGACACAGAGTACTGCTTGAAAGTATCTATGTCAGAGCCCCCATATACGACTTGATATTTGCTAACCCACGAAGGGAGAGTTTGATTAGACTCGTTTATTTGAGGAAACTTTATATTGACCTTAGCCTTACCTCTAGCAGATGACGAATCCTGAGAGTTTTTAGTGTCGACAAAAACACTCCCTACCTCTTTCACAAAGGAAGACCTACCCTTCTCGTCGTAAAAAACCATCCCAAAGGTATGGTTCGCACCCCTTTTAAAAGACTTAAACTCGTTTGTATCCGCAGCTATAATAAGTGTCTTGCTCCTTACTTCGTGACTCGTGTCGGCTACATTAGTCAAGGCTCCACCAAAAACTTTGTCCGAATTTCCTTGACCACCACCATTTCTAGCCGAAGCATTCGAAGTCGACCCGTTCCCTACGGTAATGACTATGCTGCTGTCAACTGCTGAATCAAACAACAAGTCAGCTCTTACAGTATCACCACCAGTTTGCGTTGTTTCCAGCTTAAAGGTTAAATCAACTTCCTTTAATATTACATTGTTAATGGTGTCGAGGGCGCCCGACTCCTTTGCAGTGACCCCTGCGTTAGTGCTATTTCTATATTTTACTTCAGATCTAGCGAATCTTAAATCAGTAGCCAAATTATTTAGGACAGTGGTGCGGTTTGCGTTTGTAGGCACAGAATAAGATCTACGAAATCTTATGTCTGGCATTTCTTCAAACTCAGGCCTATATGCTTGTGCATTTCCTAAGATGTATGTAGTAGACAGATAGTCAAACTGAAAAATATATTCATTACTATCTTCCTGGAGCAAGAAAACGGGGGACTCGCTAAAAAACGTAAAGTCAACTGATATCGTCGTGCCTGCAGGAACAGTGGTAGGGAGCCCTGAGAAGTCTAAGTTTGCTACGGCTTGGCATTGAGTAGAAACTCCAAAAACCCTATCAAAGCTTGCTGTAGCGTTGACAACGTAATGATCATCAGAAAGCTCCTCTTCGTAAACAGCTTCTAGCTCTACCTCTACATCAGGAAGAGATCTCCCCTCTGTGTAGTTACCATACATAAGCCTTCCGTCAGCTATGCACTGAGTTTTGGCTGCTAGAGGAACATTGTCGTACAACTTATTCGTCTCAATAAGAGGGGCAGGCTCTTGGTCTCTATCCCCGTAAAATCTGTACGTAGCTGCCGACTCATCGTATATAGTCGTTTTTACAGACCCTACAGCTCTTTCTAGATCAGCGTCTCTGTCTAGCCTGTCGGCCAGATACATAAGTCCTGTCTCGTTATCTCTGTAGTAGACGTTGATTTCTTTTACCTCTGTAGTTCCCTTAGGTATTGAGATCTCGTAATAGTTTATCTCGTCTTTTCTAGAACCATCCTCCTCTAGTCTTATCGCTGCCTGAGAAACAACAGCGTCGGAGATATTGGAAAGAGCGCTACGCTCTCCATCTTGATAAACCCACTGAACCGCAAAAGACAAACTCTTCCCGTATATAAAGTTGCCCTTAAAGTTGTCATCTTTTTTTTGAAAGATGTCAAACTCGTGCACAGGTTTTGTTTTCGCAACGCTAAGAAACTCCTTTATGTCATCGTTTACAGCATGGTCTGCAGCAATGGCTCTATCTACGTTTATCTTCTTAGGCTCGGAAACATTGTCCGTCATATACAAGATAGGGGTAATGGTCCCCGCTTGGTTGACATCGGCACGGATGATATCCATATCTACGAACTCAGGCTTAGTGTCAAATAGATATCGGTTGACTACAACCTTTTCGTACTCCAGAGTAGAGCCATTGAAATCTATTCGATACACCCCATGATTGGTATTTACGGTGTCGTACACAATAAAATAAAGAGTATTGGCCTCCCCGTCTACACAGCTGCCTAGTACCTCAAAAGACCCTTCGGCTTGATCTTGAGTTATTTGACTCCCCGACTTAGCAGGAATAGGAGCGTTTCCTTTCGCATTTTTCAATACAAAGCCATTGCCGTCAGAGTCTGTAGAGACAGTAACGTTTTTGGCTTCGGTCATTTCATTGAGCTTCAATAATCTTTCGTCAGAAGATTTATTGAGAGCCATCGGTATATTCTTACTTATGGGCATTATCCTTTAGGAGCTTGCTTGAAGTTTTTACGAATAGTCTTGAGCGCCTCTTCTTTGCTAAAGGCCTTCATCCTAGAGTTAGCTTTACGCCTTTCATTGTAGTATTCAGCACGAGCTCTTTGCTTTTCAGCAGCTGGCACAGAAGACCTTCTCTCTATAACTTTGAAGTACATATAGCTTCGGAGGGCCTCCTCTAGGTATACGTGGACTGTAGGGTCCACTGCCTTTGCTTCGTCGGCGATGTACTCAATAACAACCTCTGTTATATTGTTGCTTGCCTCCATCTCAATTCGGTTCTGATCAAGGTTGATTCTATACCCTCCCTCGTACTGGCCCCCTCCTATTCCATACAATCTGCCCTCTACGCCTCCATAGAGGTAGTTTCTAAAGACGTAATCTTCAAAACCATCCCCGAGGTTAGATGTAGAATTATTCGTGCTAGAAGTGGCTCCTTTCGCGTCGACTCTATCATTGATACCGTCTCCGTCTGAATCAATAGGATTGTTGTTGGAGTCGGTCTTGTACTTCTGCGAGATGTTTATGTTCTTGTTCTCCCCAAGCACATACACTATTCCGTCTGTCCCCACAATACCAATCTTTACGATATCGACGTAGTCATCAGGAAGATCCACTGTGTCTGTTGAAGAGTTGACAGATAGCTTGAGCGACTTGACTCGGTTCATGACGTCAAAACCAAACTCCCTAATGCCTCTTTTCGCAAAGTTCTTAAGAACCGACTCGTCAGTGTCGTTTGCGAAATCGTCGTGTCCAGTCGTAAGCAAAAAGTCGTTTACGATCTGAGACACTTTAACTGTGTTTCTTGCCATTACTTACTGGGCTTTGGAATCTCTTCTTTCGAAGAGTAATTGTACATGTCTGCATCCCTCAAATGCAGACCTATCATCTTGGCAATCTCTATTGCCAGCTCTGGCTCATAATGCTCTGGCATGTCAAAGTGCTTAGCAGCAGTTTGATCTGTCAAATCAGTAATGTTTAGAACAGGCAAGGCGTCTACAAAATCTCCAGAAGCATTTCTTGATCCAGGCTGTCTGTAATACCTTACATGTATCTTGTTTATGGTTTCTGGGAAGACCTCTATGTGATCCGAGACTAGAGCTACAGGGTCGCTTTCTGTAGGCAGATTTAAATCACTCCTGAGTATCCTATCAATCTTGTCTTCATCGTACACTATGTCAATAGGTATTCTTGTCGATCTACCAAAAAGAACAGCGCCGCTTGAGTTCAATGCTATAAGCCTAGAAAAATTATTCGTCAGGTCTGATTTCTTAAACGCCTTGACAGTTCCATCCTTGTCAAGATTCTCAGACTTAGAGTAAAAGGAAAGATCCTCTTCGATCCTTTTCATCCTACCCTTGCTTCCTTTAGAAGAGATGCCTCTCTTGATGGAGGCGCGAGCTTGCTCTATTTCAGAAAACAATTTGTTAAAAAGAGTCAGCTGAGCCTGATGTGCAAACTTGTTGAAAGAGACTGGTGTAACAAAGCCTCTTTGGTCTTTGTTTGCGAGCTCTCTTACGGTCTCATATACCTTTACAATGTTGGCGTACATGAAACAAATATACAAAAAGAAAGCCACCTCGAAAGGTGGCCTTCTCCTTGGAGTGCTCTGCAATTAAAGCTGCCTATCTATTTCCTCCACTACAGGCACTGCTGACTCAGTCAAGCAATAGCGAGTAAATACATCTACAGGGTCTTGACCTGCTGGTACAGAGATGATCATCTTGTTGGTGTCGAACCAACGAATAGCGTCTTTGTCCATCTTGATAATGTTGTACTTCTGTGCCATGCGGAGCTTAGCCTTCATAGCGACAGACGGGTTGTCAAACGAGCTGATAAACCCTGCTGGGTCCTTCTTGGCTTTGAGCAAGAGGTCGTGCTTGATTTCAGCGAATGGACGGTCTACGTCCATGTTGTACGCTGCAGCAACAGCAAGCAAGTCATCCAAGTCCTTGGTTCTCAATGCGTTAATGGCATCGTTCATCAAGAACTCCTGATCGAGACTCACCTCTTTCTTCTTGACTTGGTCAATGATTTCAAATGAGCTACCACCGTTGGCCTTGTTGCTTGGGTGAATGCTCAGAAACCTCATGAGATTAGGCTTTGACTTAGGGACAAATATTCTTCCCATCCGAAAAATAATCGGTGTCTTTACCGAGTTAGGATTTTGCTCGTCTTTCCAGATAGAGTTCTCACGCTCACAGTAGCGGATTTCGCGCACCATGTCCTTGTCTTCGTCGTACACGGTGATGCCGCTCTGCATAAGCATAAACGTGCCTGAGCTCTGAAGAGCCTTAAACTCACGCGCTTCGTACTTGACTTCTTTGCGCTTGATCTTCTGCTTAGGTGCAGTCTTTGTAGCCTCTGGCTTGGCAGCAGGCTTACGGCCCCGTCGGGGCTTGGGTGTTGTTTGTTCCATTGATATTGAATTAAATGTTTTACAAAAGTAGTAAAAGAGAGGAGAGCCATTCTCTCCCCTCAGTTACCGTGTAGGTTACACAGTAGCAAAAACTGGACCGTTGGCACTTGTGCCAATCAAACCCAAGTCTGTTGCTTCTTGAAATCCGTCGTCAGTCAACATGACTGAAGCGGCCTCATTTGCTGCATCCAGCGTCAACGTGTTTCTACCTTTTTTAAAAACGATAGAAGTAGCAGCCACATCAGCACTGTTAATGTTGAGGCTGTTGATGTCAACAAAGAAAACAAGACCTGTTGGGCCTGTCAAATTCACTGTATATGCAGGTGCAGCTCCCGTAGCTGTAGCGTTGCCTTGAGCCTTGATAATAACTGTTCTAGAGTCAACCTCAAAACCCTGTGTCTTGGTGGCTGCAGTAGCTTCAATCGTCAAGTTCAAGTCAGCGCTTGCAGTCTGAGAAAGCAAAGGAAAAAGTTTGTCTGCCATGATTCAAAGATTATGAAGATTAGAGCGAGAGCCCGAAGGCTCTCACTCGTCACTTCAGGTTAATTACTTAATGAGTACGTGCTGGTTAGCAGCGCGAGTAATCAAGTTGCACTCAGAGCGGTAGTAGAACTCAGCAACGTCCTTAGACAAGTTGGTGTGTCCCAAGATAGAACCGCGCACCCAGTGCTCCATGTCTCTGTTGTAACCGTTAGTACCCTTGTAGTTCATCTCCAAAGCAGGAGCTGAGTTACCAGTACGTGGGTCAACGACGTTGGCCAAAGGCACCATAGCCCCCCTTGATGTTACCAACAGCACCGAGCTGAGGGTCGTTCAAGAGCTTCCAGTCGTGCTTGTGGAAGGTGTAACCACCACGAGTGAATGACTTAAAGCCGAGCTTCACAGCCATGTCAGCATCGTTGTTGAATGCACCGAACTGTCCAGGCAAGCCAGCAGTCACCTGCGTAGCGATACCTTGTGCCAGCATGTCGTCGATGTCCAAAGATGCAGCTCTGTTCAAGTACATAGCGTACTCTGCAGGAGCGCCTTCCTTGTCCAATTCGAGGATGATACCGTCGATGTCAGACATATCAGCAAACGTGCCTTGAGCACCACCAGAAACGTCAGCAACCAAGCCTCTGTCTTCGACAGCTGCGAAGTAACCTTCAGATCCAGCGACCTTACCCAAGGTAGCAGAATCATCGATAGGCACCTGCAACTCAGTTCCATCAGAAGCTGCAAGCTGACCGTAGAGCAACATCATCTCACGCTGGTTCATAAAGCGCTTGCGAGTATCCTGCTCGCCCTTCACGTACCATCTGTAGTCACCTCCGATATTCACCCAGCCGATGTTGGTTGCTTGAGAACCGTTGACTGCGTAAGTCTCCTTAGTGATGATGAATGGGTTGGTGCGCTTCTTGATTCCAGGCTCGCGGAAACGACCAGGCTGGTCACTACCTTGAGAAAAGATGTTGCCGATAACAGCAAAGTCTGCTCCAGAGTAGGTACCAGTTGCGTTGCCAGCACCATCCAAACGCTTCACTGTGTAAGTGTCTTCGGCTCCGCTGCTGTCAGCGTCAGCACCGAGAGCAGTTACAACGAGTCTTTCGTTTGTGTTGCTCAAGAGCACATCATTGAGTCTCAACCCAAACTCTGCAGTAGGGTCAGGGCTGGTAAGAGTAAGTGTTGCACCAGAGATTCCTCCAGTAACCTTTCTGTGCAAGCGACCTTCTTCCCAGTATTGGACTTCGTCCTGAGTACCAGCGTTAGTCACAGCACCAGTCAACTGCAAGAATCCAGTGATGCCTTGATCACCGTAAGTTTGAATCAACAAGTCTCTGTTGTCCTCCTTGGCGTAGTCGCCAATTAGGTCTCCAAGAGAGACATATTTTTCTGGTGTTGCCAGAAGTTTTGACGGCCCCTCATTGGAGGCACCGTTGTTTGTAAAAGTAGTAGCCATTTTTGTCTAATGTTAGATTTTGAAGGTCATAGTAGAGTTACCCATCATAGCTTCCTTCAACTGCTGACTGATGGGGTTTTGAGTTTGATCTACGCCCTGTTGTGTTGGCTGTGCCGAACCTACATTAGCCGCTCTTGTCACCAAGTTTCTTTGACCGTCACCCAACCCCTTCTTGTAAATTTCTTTTGCGATGGTGTCGATGTTGTCGATCAAAGCCCTGTGTGAACTAAGCGTCTCGTAGTCCCAGCTGCCATTTTCATCAACGTATGGATCGAAAAATTCATCGAGACGGGCGTTTTTCTCGATAAGGGAATCTCTGTAGTTCTCTTGAAATCCGAACTTAAAGTCATTGCCATCGCCCAAATCGAACTGTAGTCCTTCGAGCTGGCTGACTGTGCTCTTCATGTTAGAGATCCACTCCTCGTTGATTAGCGGGTCTTCTCCAGTTGATTCAGATACTGGGGCTTTGTATCCATCTCGCATTTCGCTTATGGATTCTCTGGCCGTTTTAGCATCTAGCTTCATCTGGATTTTACCCATTTGAACCTCAGACTCGTCATGGAGATCAGAGTCAACTGTATACTTGTTCTTCATAAGAACATTGACTTCGTCGTTGCTAAGATCTGGGTGTTGAGTCCTAAGATGGGTAGCAATAGCAGTCATGTCGTCCATTTCGGACGGATCTACTGACTGATACTTAAACCAATCCATCGGATCTCTGCCAGTATTCTTGACAAAGTCAGCGATAACAGCAACCCTTTCATCAAGGTCTGCCTGAGGTTCCTGAGAGAGGTCTTCCAAAGACGAAATGTTTCTATTTAGCCTTTCGCTAAGAAAAGAAAACACCGCTTCTTCTACCTGACTATCAGATATTTCTTCTTCAGCAGCCTGTGGGGGCTGCTGTTCTGTTTGTTGTTCACCTTGTACTTCCGTCTCTGTAGGCTGAGCTTCAACCTGAGGCTCTTCTGCTACTTCAACTTGAGGCTGATTGTCGCTAGACATAGCTTGAGACACCTCCTCTTCAGAGACAAAAGTGAAACCGCCTTCTTGAGCGGTTTCTTGTTGCTGGATATTTTCGTTTTCCATGAATTAAATTATTGATTTTTAATATTATCCTACGTATGCGACACCCTTGGCAGTAGAATCCGCCGTAATAGACGAAAACGTCCCATAGATAGTCATGCCAGCCTCCAGTGGGATACCCACACCGTCAGCTCCAGCAGCAACATACGAGCCGCCGCTGACTTCAAAAAGACTAGCCCCGCTGTCAGACGCCTTAAAAGTAACAGTACCCGCTTCTGTGCAGGTAAAGGCTGTAAACTTCTTGCTTGTAGGCGCTGTCGCCTCAGTAGCGTCACTGATATAAAAAAATGTAGACGGTAGTGTCCCTCCTGGATATGCCATTGTTATTGTTTTTGCAAATATATAACTTATTTACTTCCTGTACTTTGCGGTCTTCTTGGCGATCTTCTTAGGCTGACGCACGAACTGCTTGCCCTTCTTGTTGCCTTCTGCTTTCGCTCTGTTGGTAGCACGCTTCTCACTGGCACTCAGAGACTTCCATGCCTTGGCTGGCAAGTAACGCTTCTTGCCCTTTGACGGCTTACCGTCTGAAGTGCGCCACTTCTGCTTCGTCCATTTAGACAAAGCGTTCTTGCTAGACTTCTTTCCTGAGTATCCTCCTCCAGCTTTCTTGTACTTAGCTGTGGCGAGTTGAGCCTTGCGAGCAGACCACTGACCAGCCTTCCCTCCCTTGCTGCCAGCCTTGACTCTAGCGACGATTCGCTTCCAGAGTCCTGGATTCTTTTTTTTTTGCTGACTTAGCCATGGGTTGCTGTTTTGAAATCCGCTTTCTCTACAGCCCCAGGATGCGGTTTGTAGCCCCCTTCCATGAGATAGTACCTGCCGCCCTCAAGCATCCAGTGGTATCCCTTAGGAGGATCCACTGCGATCTTCTTCTTGCCAACCTTAAGGGATGTTTTTTTATATGACTTCATTACCACTTCACCTTATTGGCCCAGTACGCAGCACTAGACTTGCCCTTGGCAATATTCTTTCTATGCCTCGCCTTAAAGGATTTTCTCTTGGCCTTCATCTTAGCTGACTCACCAGCCTTAGGCTTACCAGCAGTGCTGGCCCCCTTTTCCCCAAACCTGATAATCTTAATTTTCCCCCCAACTCTAACAGCCACAACATGAGACTTCTTTCCAGAAGAAGACCTCTTTGGCTTGTTTAGCCCAGAGAGACCATACCTTTTCAGTTTTGCTTTTTCACTTGCAGATAGCGCCATATCGTAAATATAATCAGACTTTGATTAAGGGTTTGTTTCATGCTCTACACTAGAAGCTCCTAGGTCGGAGGAGGTATTAAACTCCACGACAGTAGTTACATGCCAGTAAGCATTACCACCTCCTGGGGTGCTGTTTGCTTGTAGGCTTATTGAAATAGAATCACCAGGCTCAAAGTGTTGAGCATTGTCAAAGACAAAGTGAAATGTGTGATTAGAATCACCAAACGCGAAAGGTAGAACTTCCGACTCTTCTTCTGTCCAATTGCTTCCAGAAAAAATACTGCTTCCTGTCGGTAACGAATGAACCCTTACCGTAAAATTACCTGGAGCTGTAATAGCGCTGCATTTTAGGGACACAGATTTTATTCTCCCATTAAAAGGCATAAGCATAGCAGCTTCTTCTTGATACAGCTGACCTTGCTCGTTGATGTCTTTAAAAGGGAGGAAGTGCTGTGCTATCCCTATGTCATCAAAAAAACTTTGACTGTAAACCTGATCAAAAACAGTGGGCTTTGCTGTAGTTGCGAACGAAAGATTTCCCGCTCCGTCAGTTTTAAGAACATTACCGTTTTGACCGTCAGAACCTGGAAGTGTAAAAGTTACATTATCAGACATAGATGCTGGAGCGGTAAGGCTAAGTATGTGGCTGTTGTCGGCATCTTTCATGCGCAGCTGACCAGAAGTAGTCGTGCCATTACCATTAACAGTAAACCTACTTGTTCCGAATGCTGTTCCCATAGAGAAAATCTTAAACTTAGACTCGCCGCCACTTTGGAAGTCGACGCTTTTCCCGTTACCCATCTCAACAACTCTCGCCGCCTCAAGAGTAAGGTTTGTATTGCCGAGATTCGTATCAGCCGCTTGATCCGTAAAAGAAAGAGCTCCGCTTCCATCAGTCTTTATGACTTGGTTGGCACTCCCATCAGCCGAAGGAAGTGTATACGGATTAACTCCATCATCTATCTTAATCGTCCCGTTTGTAATGTGAAGTGACTGATCTGCAGGAGACGTAGATCCAATATGGATTGATGAAGTAGGGACAAAGACATCGTTTAGCAAATCAATACCCGTCGAGTCCTGAATACCTTGGCCACCAAGCTCAAGGGTACCGCCAAGGCGGGGGCCTGAATCATCAGCAAGGTTAGACATAAGCGTAGATACATCTTTACCGTCCACAGTGCCAGACACAATTATGTCACCATCGACCTTAGTGTTTCCACTTACGTGCAAGGCTTCATCAGTAGCCGCCGTGTTTACACCGACCCTTTTGGTAGATTCGTTAATAGCAAGAATTGTATCTGTTTGGGCATCAGTGAATGAAAGCCTACCGTCTTCTCTAACTTGAAAGGTTCTTGATGCCGACGCTACAAGGTTAGCGTTGCTTAGGTTTTGCCCGAGGGTAGCAGAGTCCTCAAAAGTAAGCTGATTACTTGCAGTAACCTTGAGTATATCTCCAACATTAGGTGTCGCAACAGGAAACGTGTATGGGCTTCTTTGATTTGTTCCTCCCCCTAAAAATATAGTGCCGTTGGCAAGATTAGGTATATCATTGGTTCTGTCTATAGCAGAAACCTTAAACTTTTGTACAATATTATTATTATTGGCCTTCAGAACAATACCTACATTCTGAACCAGATTTGCCGAGCCAGAAGGTTTAGTCACCGTGACCTCTCCTGCAGTTGTACTAACATACAAAACCTTCCCTTCGTCTGCTCCAGAAACATTATGGATGTTTTGATTCAAGACCCCAGCACTGATGACATCACCATTGCTGTTATGGGAAATCTCCTCATAAGTAAACCCAATAGCTGGCATCTTGCTAGAGTCACTAGCGTCAGCTAAATCAATAAGAACATTATTTCCCTGAAGTCCAGCTGCATACACGACACTTCCAGCTGGAATAGAGTTGCCAGTAGTGTTTCTTACGTTTATATGTAGCTTATCTATGTAAGCCCATTCCGTGTCGTTTGCAGCGTCCGTGCTCTTAACAAGAGCCTGTCCAGTAGATCCCGAAGGATCAGTTGGCACACCAGCTCCGTCGGCCCCCTGAAGCCCATCTGTAGCAATAGCCGCCTGCACTTGCACTACGTTTTGAGTCGCAGACTGCACAGTGACGTTAGTCGCCCCTTCAGCTGGGGCGACCTTTACTTCGATTGGATCCCCTAGTGTAAGGTTGACTTCTGACATATTAGGTGATTGTTATATCCTCAACAGCTGTAAAGACACCGTGAAAAAAGGTTTCTGTTTCCGAGTTCGAATGCTGGATGTCATAGACGTACTGCCCAGAAAACGTCATTGAGGTTGATGCAACCAGTAACGTTAGGGTCTTACCACTGTTGCTATATGTAAAATCATTAGACCCAGATGCCTGAAGAACGCCATTGCCAGTGTTGTCATCAGCCGAATCTCTAACCTGCATCTTCCATCCCTCAACAACCCGATCAGTGCTTTGATCTTCATCAAAAGTAAAGATCAATTTAAACGTGTCTCCCTTTCTACATGTGATGTCTAGTCTCGACGATCTATCTAGATTGATGCTTGCCATTACCCTAAAAGTTGATTTACGTTTACAGAAGCTTTTTCTTCAAGCTCCCCTCTTTTCCCATCTCTTTGTGAGATGAGCTTGGATTGTTTTTCAGCCTGCTGATCTACTCTCTCGTCTTTTCTGTCTTCTTTGAGGACTTCGAGCTTTTCCTTAAACTCTTGATCTTCAGTTCTAAATCCGAGTGTCGCTTGAGCTCTAATCATCTCCACCTCCTTACGCATCTCATGCTCCATTTGCATGCGCTGGGCCTCAAACTGAGACTTCATCTCCAACATCTTCATATCAATCTGACCCTTAAGCTGCATTTCTTGAGCTTTGGCCTGTGATGTAGCCTGAGCTGTTTGAATGTTTGCCTGAGCCTGAGCCTGAGAATTTGCTCTGGCTTGGTCCATCTGTTGCTTAATTCTTTTCTTTCTTCTTACAATAAGAAGCCTTTCAGCTTGGTCGACATCACGAAGTTGCCTGATTGCCACAGCGTCCTCTATGTCTATCTCTCTTTGAGACAAAGCAACTTGGATGTTTTGCTCCAAGTAAGCTCTATCTTTTTCATCCATTTGCTTTTTTACTATGACACCAAAGTTGTACATAGGAATATCAGCAAAGGAACTCAAGACCCCCATATTAGTAGACCCTACTGCGTTTTCATACACCTTGTAGATAACAGACTCAGGAGGCAATATCTGAAGACACTTAACTACGTCCTCTACCACCCTCTTGAATAGCATCAAGGACGCATGGGTGACATCGTAAATAGCATTGTTACCTCCAGCAATAGCTTGTTCCCTTACACCGACCAAGTCTTCGCTCTTAGGTGTGGTACCGTCCATAGCTTCGTTGATGCCTGTAGCATCACGAATCATACGCAGGTAATGATTGTACAAGCCAATAAGCTGGTTGATGTTTCTGATACTGTTGTCTAGAGGACGAACGGGAGGGTTTTGGAACCCACCCTCTGGGTTCTTACTCCTATAGTAAAAGACACCCGTCTGCTCGTAAATGTCTTGAATCTCAAGTGGTTGGAGCTCACCCCCTCTACCGAGTTGCACATTGTCGAGACCTTCAATATCTACAATCAATCCATCAGGCTTGGCCTTGGCGACCGCCTGCTGAATCTTCAAGTGGGTAAGCTGAAGCTGATCCGCAAATCCTGTAATGCTGCCTACAATAGACTTAGGCATCATGCGACGCATGTTGGTAGCGGTAACAGAGTACGAGAGGCGAGCCTTAGACAAGTCGTGAATGTTCTTTGGGATATTGCTCTTCATCCCGTACCCAAACAAGTAGTCGGTTCCGAGAATGTGCATCCCCCCATAAACAGTAGCATTCTCCATCTTATGAGACTTCCTTTCAAACACAGAGCTTTTAGGCTCTACGTATGAGTCCCCCTTGTAGAAGAAGTTTGTGTTGCCGAAGCGGTTGTCTTTGTCCTCGAAGTACATGCAGTCGACAGACAAGAACTCAAAATCCAAGACTTGGACGCGGTACTCATCGTACCCGTACTTCATTGAATCTTTGGTCCTATCGTAATACTTTTTCCCAAAAACAGAAGAGTCGTTTTTAAACTTCCCCGCTACGCTCTTGGCGATTTTCTCAAACTCCTCCTCCTCAAACTCCCCTCCAGCAATTCTTTTCAGCTCGTCAATCGTCATTGTCTTGACATGCCCCGCATATACTAGATCCTTGAAGTTTGGGTCCTCTGTGTAACTATGAACAAAATCACAAGGGTCTACGTAGTTTGTTGCAATCCCATAATTAGGGTCGTTTTCTCTCTTTACAACAGACATGCCTAGCGTAACCAAGTCATTAACGCATCGCCTAAACGTAGAGTCACTAAAGTCGTTCCATGACAAGGTCATGTTGGTTGCTACCTGAGCAGCCACTTCAGCGTCAGTCTTTACGTTTGTATCTAGAAAAATTTCTGCCTCTTCAAGAGTGTCTGGTATCTGCGACGGGTCGGCGGACACGCTAACCCCAGACTGCTTCATCTGAGAAAACAAATCTTTGTTTTTGATTTGCATCTGTAGCTTTCTCTTCTTAGCGTCTTTCTCGCTGCTAGAGATAGGGTCTACTGCCTGAAGATTTGGATACGGATCAGAAGACAGGATCTTGTTGACTACAATCTTGACAAACTTAGGAATGATGGGCACAGGCGCCCAGTCCAAATTCAAAAGAGTCCCATCTCCGTTGTTAGGATCTAGACTGTTGAGTATCTGCTTGTAAATGGTTGTGTCCTGAGTACCGTTTGCGTAATCCCTGTTTCTTTCGAACTCCCTCTTACGCTTTTGATAAATACCAGACTCATCGTCGACTCTACCCCAACTCCCCTCAATAGCTTTGGCATAACCTAGGCCGTAAGATTTCTCTAGCTTTTGCGACGCAGGAGCTAGAGGATCAGGGAAGTTACTGGATTTTTTGTTTTTACTGGAGTAGGACATATAGGATATTCCTTTGTCTAGCAAATATAGTGCAAATACAATAACCCCTTAAGCATTAGGCTTGTACCGCCTAAAGAATCTTTTGTCGTCGAATTTAGATTGTTTTTTCTCAACCTTTACCTTTTGAGCAGCCAGAAGAGCAAGACCAGAACTAATCGTCAAGTCAAACTTTGTTCTCTTGTCTATCCTATACCCTATCCAATCTTCAAGAGTTCTGTTAAAATACATGTTGCCGATATCCCCATCCTCCTTCTCTCCTACATGATCAAAAATGTATTGCTCTATAGATTGAGCGTGAGCATGGATGACGTCCTGAGAGTTTGAAGGTATACCCTTTGTCCTAACGTTGGAGGTACTTCCTGGAGGCTTCAAGTGGGCTGGCCTGTCCATAACATATCCAGCGTAACCTCTTGATTCAAAGTACCTTACGATACCATACTTGTTGTTCTCTATAAGCAGAGGGTACCCGTAGAAAAAAGAAGCCATCAATACGTCTTCATAAAAGATCTTGGCTATGTCTGGCCTAGAGGCATACTCCAAAACAAACATATTGGAGGGGTGAGACTCCGTCATATTGAACTTATTGTACAAATGCAAGGCCCCTTTAGATCCACGACCGTCAACAGTGGCGTCAAGGTCGTAAGAGTCAACACCACCGCATCCGAGTTCATGGTACGGAGGCACCCTGATGCCACCCTTTTCACTTAACTTGTTTCTCATGTCCTTCGGGGGCATCCAAGAGACCCTGAATCTACCGTTTGGATCTGGGGTAAATGCAACCTCTTTGTCTATCTCGGTCCATAGGAAATTACCTCTTACCACAGGGTTTGGGAACAAGTCTTCATTGCTGTCTATCTGCTGGTATATTTTACCAATATTGAAGATGCTGCCCTGAACGCTATCCCTAAAAGCTTCCTCTTCTGTAAACGGAAACTGCCTCACAACCTCATTGAGTTCTGAAGCATCAGACTTCAGGGAGTTTCTTTCATTCCTCAAAAAGGTTTTTGATCCCTCAAATACAGGGTCTCCATCAATACCAGCTACCTCCTGTTCTAAGTCTTCGCACACAGCGTTTCCATACACGTCGAAGAAACCCTCAAGGGCTTCGTAGGCGGGTATGAATATTCTGTAAAGACCACTCTTTGTTCTCCCATTGGCATTTCTTTCAAAGGGGTCGCTGTCTTGCCACACAGACTTGTACTCCTTACCTCCTTTGTCCATAGGGTTTACCGTGCTACCCACCAGAGCTTTGCCTACGATTTTTTTACCTACGATTAGGCACGTTCTTTCGATCCTCCAAGCCTCCCTGATGTCAACGGGTTTTTCCCACTTGCCAGCCTCGTCCAGATAAAGCATGTGTAGCTTTTCCCCATCATAAGCATTGTTTGTGGTGTTCTTCCAGTTGATTACTGTATTAAGAGCGTCGCCTCTAAATGACGTCTTGTTTTTTGTAGTAATTCTTTTTGAAGGCTCTCTGAAGGCCAGCTCCATTCTGGGGTTTGTAGTACCGTCTTGAATAGGCTTAAAGAAAAATGGATATGATTTGAAGATCGAAACGACCTTCTTCATGAAGATGTTTTCCTGAGAGTCCTTACCAGTCTTTGACTGTATTCCGAGCAGCTTATCCTTAACCTGCGTAGCTTCGTCGACGAGTACAGAAGAACAGATATTAGTATACCCAGAACGGCGACACTTAGTATAAAGCTGACCGAGACAACGGGGATCAGCTTCGCACGCAGCCATGTGGAGAAAGATTTCACGTTGGAAGGCAAGATAGTAAGGATACCCGATATCGATTTTTGACCACTGGAGGAGCATGTAATGCCTCCCCGTGATGTACGTAGGGACGCCATTGTTGTAAAACCAAACACCGTCACGCCGCCGCTTAAACTCCCTTTCGATGAAACTAGAAAACTTTTTACGGAACTCCGAAGGCTTTTCGTACCACTCATCCATACTTCGAATCTTCTGCAACTCTTGGGGCATAGGAATGCGTCTCCACAGTTGCATAGACTTTGGTTGATCATGGAAGAGTATTTCAGATCGCTTTGGTTTTTTCGGGAGGATAACAAGAAGCCCATGGAGTTCAACACACTCACCCTCTGTACCGTTAGGGTCGATCTTAATCCCCTTATCTTCATATCCATCGACATCAACTAGAGAGGACATCAGTAGCTTTGACCTAGACTATTCATACGGCCAAGGCTAGGTACGCCTGACTTTGGATCCTTTAGTCCCATGTGTTTGCCGCATGGACACTGAATTTGATGCTGAGCCTTTCCGTCAACGAACTTGATGGTAACCCCAGACTTATCCTCTTCGTGCTTTTTCTCGCAATCGCAAATGTAGACAGCCATATTTATCGACCTTGTGAAGCGTAAGGCTTCTTGTAGTTAATTGAATGCTTGTTCTTAGATGTCTTCGTCTTAGCGTGGACACCTTTGCGCTTTACGCGCTTCTTCTCGTAGTTACTGACCTGAACTTTAGCCATGAATAGGTTTATTTAAGTGATTTAATGTAATTATCATTTCATGAATTTGCCCCCTATTGTATCTAGTTGTTCTTCTGTTTGAAACAGAGGAAGCGCTATCCATAAATGGAATAAGCATTAAGATCAATAGTGCAAACCTAGAAACAACTTTCATTTTAATTTAATTTAGTACACCCGCAGGGACTCGAACCCCGAACCCTCGCCTTAGAAGGGCGATGCTCTATCCAGTTGAGCTACGAGTGCATATTTTACTTAAGAGCTCTGTTTTTAGAAGCAGACATTACTGTCGCTGTGCCTACTTTGGTTCCTCCAGTGTGATGCACATCTTTACCATCACCTTTTTTCACTTTGCCTTTTCTTGTAAAAAGCCTCCTAAGCATATTTCTTACAACACGTTTCCTTTTCTGTTTGGAAGTGGCGTTAAGCTTTTTATCATACTCGCCTTTCTTCTCCCTTGCCTCGGGATTGTTTTTATAGTACTGTGCTGATTTACTTAATTTGCCCATAGTTACAAATATACTAAAGTCCGCGAGGTGGGACTTGAACCCACATGTGACCAGTTACCCTTTCTACAAGGTATAAGCTTGAGGGGATACTCGCGGTTATTTTTCTTCGCTTTCGTTCCAGGATTCCTCCCAAAATTTAAAGTCTGTCTTGTTGTATTGCCAAACCACTTGTTTCCAATCACTTAGAGAATCTTTCAGCGAAACCTCCGCTGTAGTCTTTGTCTTCTTCAATTTTTCCATTTTCACTTAATTCTTTAATCATTTGCTCTAGTTTCTGTCTCTCTATGATTAACTCCTTACAATCCACAGCGGTCTGCTTTACAGCTTGCAGCTCAGCTTTTCTGGCTGAGCCTCCAGCCTCTGGATCTACAGGCTTTTTTATTTCTTCGATCATATTGTCTATGGCAATAGACATGCTGTGCATAAGCCTAGAAGAAGCGTCAAGAGTATTGAATTTAGTCTTCTTCGACATAGAGAAAGTCTTGTGATCGTGTCCTGTAATACTCCTTGCCGTCGATTTTGATTCGGTAGTCCATATTCTTAGGAAAACCTACTACGTCTCCGACCTTCACACCCATCTCTTCAATCCATGGGGCCGTAAAAGCAACCCTCCCCTTTAGAACAGGATCTTCCTTAAGCTTTACCAACTCGATTAAATCGCTTTGTTTTCCTGGAGTAGAATCCTCTTCCACAGCCTCTAAAAGCCCCCATCCACCCAAAGGGAAGACTTCGCCCTTGGAGTTCCTATAGGCTATTGCCTGAGACTCAGTGGCTACACTAGGGTGGTAATGCACAAGGTAGTGGTCGTCTTCATGCTCTACTTGTTGGCCTCCATTGACTACAACTAGGTGATGAAAGAAAAGAGTGTCTCCAGGCTTGGCATCTACATTGTACTTGGCTGGCACAGAGACGATAGGGCCTTCCGTTACTCTGTGCTTAAACTCATTGTACTTATTATCTACGTACAACTCCAAACCACTGTCCGTAGTGATTGTGTCGTTGATTCTTTTTTCAAGTTCAACGACGAATTTTTTAAGTGACCTCATATTAAAAGTTTAAATCAAATTCCAACAAGCAAGGCATATCGTCTATTGCCTTCCAAAGCAAAGTCCCCTCGTCTGTTTCTATGTACACAAGATACCGCTTTTTATTGTACTTTACAAGAGCTCTTTCATCTTCTAGTATAGCAGAGACCTTGCCCCCGCCAGCTCTCATCCCCAAGTAGTACGCCATAGCGTCCTTAGGGTCTCGCCCGATGATGATCTTTCTGATCAGTCCTTCTTCCATCACTTAATTAGTTTCCCATACACCAGCTCAAATCCTAGACCGTAGCTCAGAGAATATAGTAGTGTTCTCTTTACAAAAGGCTTCCACCCTTTGGTCTTGGGTGAGAGGCAGATGGATGTTGTTATCATTAAATTTCTTCCAGCTACTGTGGCATGGTAACCATCAGTGGCCGCCACAAATATAGTACTAGATCCTGGAAACGCCTCTCCTTGAGCTGGATCTCCGTTCACATATTTATTTCTCCAGCTTATCTCTGGGTCCCAGAACTCTGGGTTGGCGTTGGGGAAGGTGCTTTGAAACTCTTGATAATGAAACAGCAAGTCTTGGTTAACACCATTAAAGGCTCCAGCCAAGAACATAGCTGTAATCGGGAGCACTTCTTTCTTCCACTTCATGTCGCTAGGGCTATAGCCTCTGTACTCTGACTCTATCTCTCCAGAAGCAAGGTTGGCTATCCCACCCAACGTCCATGCCGCCCCGATAGCTTTCGTAGGTCCATCTGTATAGTTAATAAGGGCAATGCCCCCAAGAGTCAGGGCCCCTCCAACCCAATACTTACCCTCGTGAGTATTGCCTGTGTCGAATCGTGGCTGCGCATTAAGGCTGCAGCTGATCGCTGCAAGCAAAAGAAATACGTACTTCATTAGTTTAATGATATGCCCAAACCGTCGAGAAGATCACCGAGATCTGGGGTTTGGTTTTCGTAAGCTTCATCCATAATGTCTTTCATCACAGCATACTCTTCCTGACTGTCGATGTTAAAGCTATACATAGACCTCATGTTGACGTTCCCGTGGGATTCTCCAGAGTCAGCAATATCTTCAAGGTCGGACTCATCCATTACCCCTACAAATATAGCCGACATAACCCTATGAGACATATCGCTTTCTTCGACTAGGTCTTCGATCTTCTTAATCAGATGATACATCTCCCCAATAAATATCATGTCTTTCTCTTCCATATCTATATCTTTGTCATAAAGATACAAATTAAATTATGCCAAGATCTAAGGTCAGAAAGACTCGTTTGTTCAGGGAGTTCTCTGTGATGCAGGAAAGATATCTGAACAAAAACTACCTTAAGTATTACAGGGCAGCAAAGATAGACTTCTGCGAACAGAAAGATATCACATCCTCTCACCTAGACTTCTTGGTGTGGGGGTACGACCTAGAGTTTTTCACCAAGGACTTTGCTTCTGAGGATTACGAGATGTCCAAAAAGAAGCTAGGGGAAAGAGTCCTATACCCGCTTATGAACATGGGGTATATCTACAAACACTTCGACAGGCTGACACCCAGTCAGACTGCCGAGGATCACTTGTTCCGTGACGAGACTAAGATGAACTACAGAGTCAGGTATGCTATAACGCAAAAAGCCCGCTTGTTAGTGCAGGCTTTTTACAGACATCTCGAAGAGTATTAGTAGATCGAGTAGTAGTGGTTGATGTTGGCTTCGAGGCTTGACAGTTTAGAAGACTTGTCTGACTCATATATGATAATCTCTTGAATCTTGTTGTCAAATGAGTATGAGTCATTACCAAAGCCACGACCAATCTCAGATATGGCAAGATTTGAAGTAGACGCTTGAGAAATTTTTTCCTCTGCGTTCTGACGAATCACATAGTTCGTGCCCGTTCCGTTTAGAACGCCTAGATACTGAGCTCCATTAGACAATCCAGTGGTATACGTCAAGTCTCCAGATGACGTTCTAACTCTTACTTGGTTGCTGCTGTAGTGCTGCCAGAAAGTCGTAGAACTACCCATTGGCATTTTAAACTCTGAAGACGATGTATCATACACAGTAACTATAACTTGACAAGTTGTGTTTGTAAAATTCGTAGCTGTACTCAAGCCCAATACATCATTAACACCATCAAATTCTACAGCTGGCTTTCCATTCTCTGTTACCAACCCGTTAGTACCGTCGTAGATCTTAGGTCTGTTCGCGGCTGTCGTCTGCTCTGCATGATTGTTCTCACCACTCTGATCATACCATATAGCTACAGTACCGTCATTGCTACCGCAGAACCTAGAGATAGCCCCTGTATCCAGAGTACCGTTAGCTCTGAAGTAGATGTCTTTGTAGTCTGTACCGTTGTATACGTTGATCGCTGGGCCTGTGTACCCTGCTCTCAACTTACGTAGTGAGTACGCAGCAGATGCATCTTCGACAACATCGAGAAGAGGTTGCTCGTAAATAGAGTAGTGCTTGTTGATGTTATTCTCGATACCTGCAACCTTTGTTCTCATGTCAGAAGGGTAGATCAAGAACTCCTGTTGCTTACCTCTGTACGGTGCGTTTTCTTGGGGGTTTTCACCTAAGACTATTCTTTGATCATCTGCCCCATAAACACCAGAAGCATCATCATCCCACTCAACTTTTCCGTTTATCCTGAGAACTGGATTTGTTTGATCGTAGCTGAGAGAAACAACGTTGTGAGGACCTTCAAAATCTAAGTGCCTTCCGATGTAGCTGTTGACGTTAGATCCGCTACCATTGTCTCTCCTTATGTAATAATCTTCACCGTTGTTTAGATTGGCGAGCTGCTGGAACTCAGTGTCTCCGCCCGTTCCGAAAGCCCACAAAGTATCGCCGCCAACATGAATTGATTTTTCTATCACATTCAGAACGAAGAAATCGTCAACGGTTATGTTGCTAGAAGACTCTAAGAACTTCCCATTAGACTCGTAAAAATTAACGGCGGGCTTATCTCCAACCGTGACTATCAGTCCGTCGTGAGTAGAGCCATCGCTACCTGCTTCCTTTATTGTAGGTTGATCTCCATCGGTGGTCTGAACAAGGTCATTTCCATTTCCGCTCTGATCGTACCACTTGCTAATACGCAGAGCGTTCTGAGTGTTTGCAGGCTCGATGTGGTACATCTCACCTGTGTTAAGCTCCCCGTTACCTCTAGCGTAAATGTCATGAGTGGTACCAGTATCTGACTCTTCAACCTCGATGAGCGGTCCGTCATAAGAAGAGCTAAGTCTTCTCAGGGAGTATGCACCGACAGCTCCTGGGTAAGAGTCGAGGAGTCCTGTAGAGAACTTCTTGTATGCCTTGTAGTAGCTGTTTTGATTGGTGTCTACGATAGCTCTTATGGTGTCGAAGTCTCCTGTGTCGTAGGTGATGAACTCACAGAAGTCTACATCTGGGGAATTAAGAGCGCTTGTATTGTATCTACCTCCCAGCAATGGTTCTGAAGAGTAGGTAGAATCACCAGTAGAAGTGACATCTACAGACACTTGAGATATTTTGTTTTTCTCGTAAGTATCTCTTGTGTTACTGTTGTCTCTCCCGTCTACGTAAACTTTTATGCCTGCACCCTGAATGTTTGACTCTGTACTTTGAGTAGAAACATGTATAAGGGCATCCGTCTGAATAAAGAAAGTGTTATTAACAGGATTGAGCTCCGTGATGGTGAAGACCATTGTCGCTTTGTCGTCACCGCAATCATTTGCCATAAGCAAGGTGGCTCCTGACGCTCGGGAAACAGCAGGGAAATTATTTCCAATAGTCATAATACCGAGCTGCTGGTCATAAATTCTAAATCTATTTATGTTGGGCATGCTAGCATCGACGTCAGCTTTAGTGAATGTTCTTCCAGTCGGATCTGTGTAGTGCCTGTCGTTACCTGATTGATCGTACCAAGTATCAACGGATACGTCTCCACCGTTAGCGAAGTCAATGATCGCCTGGGTGTCGAGTTTACCGTTCTTAAATCCGATGTTTTTGGTAGCGTTGTCTGAGTCCCTATTCACCTTCATACAAAGAACCGCATCACCGAGCTGTCTTGTAGATATAGCCGTGTGAGCGTTTGGTGCTTCGCTGAGCAGTCCAGTAGCTGGGGAGGCAGAGGCTTCTTGGTGGACGAGGAAGTAGTTGTTGATATTTGACTCTATGTCAGAACGATCGGAAGATTGATCGGAGTTGTACACCAACACCTCCTGTATTGTTCCGTCCCATAAGTAAGGATTTGATGCTAACGAATCCCCATTTCTTGCCCCAATCGCAAGTGTGGAGGTGGTTGAAATTGTATCACTTACAGAGCTAGTTGAGGGCTCTCCATTCACGCTCAATGTTTGAGTCGAACCATCATAGTTGGCAAATACAGAGAAATGATTCGAGACTGTTTCTGTTAGGTCGTCATTATTAACTGCAAACAAGACGCTCCCAGAGCCTCCTTCGTACCGAACCTCATATCCATCATTGGCAGCATCAAGAGTACCAACAACACCTCTGTTACCGTCTGAAGCAGAAGTTTGGCAAACAACTACAAAAGCAGCGTCTCCGTCAGTGATTACGGCGCTTGATGTTTTGAGATAATGGGTTGTTCCGTCAAACTGAATGGTTGGGATTCCATTTTCTTTTGTTATTCCATCGGTCCCGTCGTAGATCTTAGGTTGCTCTGCGTTCGTGTCTTGTACTTGGTGCCTACCATTCCCGCTCTGATCGTACCACGTCTGAACGTGGACGTCAGCGCTACCTCCGAACTCTTCGATAGCTGCTGTGTCGAGATCTCCGTTGGCATCAAAGCCTATGACTTGGTAGTAGTCGACAGAGCTGACAGTCTTTCTGACTCTCATGGCTACTGGGGAGTCCCCAAGCTTACGTACTGAGTATGCTGCTGCAGCCCCAGAGAACTCGTTTAGGAATCCTGACTCTGGAGTGGTGTCTGCGTCTGGGTAGATGTTGAAGGCGTCGTTTATGTTTTCTTCTATGTCAGAACGATCGGAAGACTTATCTGACTTGTAAGTAATAATCTCTTGCGCATTTCCATTGTAAAATGCAATAGTTCCATCGGCTCTTGATCCAATATGAGTCCCACCCCCAACTGTTTCTGAGTTTACAGTGGCTGTTCCAGATGAACCTGCTGTGCCCCCATCAAGATGAGCTTGGAAGTTTGTCCCGTCGTAATCAAACCCAATTACGTGTTGGCCGTCTGTGATCGTCCCAAAGGTTGTTTCATTAACCCACAATACCACTCCGCTACCACCAGAACCAGCGCCGCCCAAAATAAAGTTACTACTGTATGGAGATGTTACATCCCCCTCAGACAAAAGATAGTCATTAGCTGCTTCTGGCGTTTCTCCATTTGCTACAGCAAAAACAGAGGCAGAGTTTTGACTCAGCTCAACGATATACCCATCTACTTCAAGATAGTCATCTGTCCCATCGAAGTTAATAGTAGGAGTACCGTTCTCCTTTTCTACACCATCTGTTCCGTCGTATATCTTAGGCTGATCTGCTGGAGTGTCTTGTGTTGCATCCTGATCGTTACCGCTCTGATCGAACCAAGTGACGACAAACCCGTCGTCGCTCCCGCAGAAGTCTGAGATAGCAGTTGTGTCTACAAACCCGTCAATACCAAACCCTATGTTCTTCTCTGCGTCATCACCGTCTCTTCTAACTCTCATGCAGAGGTTAGCGTCACCGAGCTGTCTTACAGAGTATGCTGCTGCAGCTCCGCTGTAATCAGCCAAGAACCCAGTAGCTGGGGATGCTGTAGCCTCTTGGTAGATGAGGTAGTGAGCGTTGATGGCCTTGTGTATCTGATCGGCGCTGTCGTAGTGAGCGTCTCTCTTATCTATAATAATAGCTTCACACACCTTACCGTTTAGTCTTTCAGACGTAGTGCTCTGCGCGCCAATCTTAATTGGCCCACTTTCAGAAGACAAGTTATTTCCTGTTTGAGTACCTAGGAGATCCCCGTTAAAGTACCACTTCCATGAAGCGTTTACATCATTGAAGCTAGTGCCTTTTGTATACCAAGAGACAAGAGCTGCGTTGTCATTTGTCAGCCCAGGGGCATTATTCCCAGTGTCGTCTCTGAGGTTTGCATTGTTTCTGTACTCGACATGGTTCGTGCCGTCAAACCTTATATGTGCAGAACCTTGGCGAATAATGTGCTGAGCTGCTGTGGCCTCGTTATTAGTAGAGGCAACAGCTATGATGGCTTCGGTATTGATGGTCTGAGAAGACGACTCAAGAATGTCGTCAGATCCGTCAAACTCTACAGCGGGCTGACCGTTGAGAAGAACGACACCGTCAGTGGCATCGTGGATCTTAGGTTGCTGTGCGTCAGTTGAATTAGTTACGTCATAACCAAAAGAGCTTTGATCATACCACGTCTCAACAAATCCATCTACCAGTGCGTCGCCGTCTTCGTCGTCAGTGCAGAGTGCAGTTATCCTAGACTCATTGATAACACCTGTTGAATCAAGGTATACATCTTCAGTAACCTCTGTCGTCTGAGTGGCTCTAAGTTCTATAATGGGGCCTACGTGCTTTCTATTGATGCAGCGCGTAGAGAATGCGCCTTCAGCTCCGTCGTACTTCTCAAGCAGCGTCTGATCAGGTACTGTCAATCCGTTCGCTGAAAGAATGCTGTTCTCTAGTGCTATACGATTAGCTGAGAGGTCAGAAGTAGAGAGGAAGACCTCCCATACTTTGCCTACGAAATCATAGCTGTCTTGATTGGCGTCACCTTTGGCTTTCGTAAAGATGTAGTCAAAATTAGCGGATCCAGCATTTGAGCTTTCCCCACAAACATATCCGTCTACGACAGCAAACTTATCGGAGCCCCCAGCATAAACAAATCCAGCGTGCTTATCATTCTGACCTTCACCTGTGTTAGTTGTGATAGACAGGCCTGAATCTGGGGAGAAAGAGAACCCGTTCACAGAGTTATGACCGACAATAATACCGTCACCACCAGTATTAGAAACTTCGTGCTCACCAACAACATACGCAGAACCAACAACCGCTCCAGGAATTGTTGTGTTCTCATAAACAACTGCCGCGTCAGTAACACCAGCAAGCTGGTTTTCGAAACGCAGGTACATATTGCCTGTGTTCTCGACATACCCAAGGTACC
>JACLAB010001776.1_pt1 | contig 43159 bp, 51 predicted proteins | sample 8027921 | NCBI WGS metagenome assembly JACLAB01 (sample SAMN15725117, study PRJNA655200) | protist metagenome | isolation source: fluorescence activated cell sorting (FACS) single amplified genomes of... | place: USA: West Boothbay Harbor, Gulf of Maine | collected 2000-07-19 | reverse complement strand
TGCTTGGAATAATAATGAGGAAGTACCAGACCCAGATGTACTTCCTATTATTCCGGGTTACCATATTTTAGTACGGCCTGTTTCTGTTAAAGCAGAAACCAAAGGTGGTATTATTCTACCAGATTCTACCAGAGAAGATATTTCTTACCTTACTACTGTAGGTAAAGTACTTCGTATTGGTAAGGATGCCTATGCTGACGAAAAGCGTTATCCAAATGGTGCGTGGTGTCAGGAAGGTGACTATGTGTGTTATGGTAAACACTCTGGTCAAAAGTTTCTCTATAAAGGTGTACGTCTTATTCTATTGTTGGATGACCAGATTTCTATGGTTGTCTCTGACCCTAAAGAACTAGACCCTACATATAATCTAGCACACTAATGTCAAAGTCTAACAATACCTTAATCACTAAGTCTTTTGAACGCCCTAAGAAGCGTAGACCCGGTGTACATAAGAAAAATGTTAATAAACGTAATAAACCTAAAAATTTCTTTGGGTGAACTATTGCGTATGCTTTGCTTATAATGTATTATAAATCAATTGCGTAATTCGTCATATTCGCAACTGACGTAAAAGGAGTATTAAATGTCTGAAGAATGGACAACGGTTGACACTTCCCCCGCCGTAAAAGAGGAAGAAAAAGTTGAGTTTGAAATTGAAGGTCAAGAGGAACAAGTAGATGCTCCTATTGAAGTTCAACGACAAGTTGAAAAAACTGAAGAGACTGAAGCATCGGCTGCGCCTAAAACAGGTGAAAGCCCGGAGCAAGAAGAACCTCAGTCTGGCGCACAAAAACGAATCCGACAACTCGTAAAACAGAAGAAGGAACGTGAAGAACAGATTCAGAATCTGGTTGCACGTCAACAAGAACTTGAAGAACGACTAAAGGCTCAACAGCAGGAACTAAGAACTTCATTAGAAAAAAGTTTTGAATCTGCTGAAGAACAAATTAATAGTCGTATTGCTATGGCTAAAGATGCTTATAGACAAGCACTTGAGTCAGGAGATACTGACCGTATTGTACAGGCTCAAGAATTTTTGAGCAATGCACAAAACGATTCAACATCACTAAAGTTTGAAAAGCAATACAGACAACCACAGCAGGAGGTCCAAAGACCTCAACAGCAACCACAGGGGCAGCACCCACAACAAACTGCTCAGTATGATAGAAATGCTGTTGAATGGGCTGGACGAAATCCGTGGTTTGGACAAGACAACGTAATGACTACGCTTGCTCTTGAAACAGACGCGGAATTAAAAGCGGAGGGGTATGACCCTTCTGATGAAGATTTTTATCAAGAAATTGATTCACGTCTTCGTAGTAAGTTCCCAGAACGGTTCACTACGCAGACTGAAACAGTACAACGCCAGCAGGAAGCGTCAACTCCTGCCCAAGTGGTAGGTGGAGCATCACGCACTTCATCAGCCTCATCTGGTAAGAAGGTACGTCTTACTAAAGAAGACATCCGACTTGCTGAAAAGTGGGGTATATCACTGGATAAGTATGCAGCCGAAAAGCTTAAAGTAGAAAAAGCTGACGGTGAATATACTACAGTTTACAGTTAATAGCGTGGAGGAAATTAAAATGGCACGTAATACCACAACATCACGTAGTGTAGAGTCTCGTGAACTAAATACAAGGGAACAGTTTGAAGAATATCGTGAGCCTAATATGCTTGATATTCCAGACGAAACTAAAATCCGTTTTGCAAACGAGGGCTTGGCCTTACGTTGGATTCGTATTAATCTTCGTGGGCAAGACGATTACAAAAATGTTGGCAAGAAAGTCCAAGAAGGCTGGCAGTTTGTATCCGTAGATGAAGTTCCTGAGATGCAACACACTTCCTTCGTGAGGGAAGAAGGACGATATTCGGGAGCAGTCTGTCGTGGAGACTTGGCCCTAGCGAAAATGCCTCTGGCTAAATCGCAAAGTCGTCAACGGTACTATGAGAATAAAAGCCATGAGATGGTTGATGCAGTTAATCAACAGCTTATGGGTCAAAATGATTCTCGTATGCCAATTCGTAATACAAGTAAATCTAGTGTTACCAAAGGACGTACTCCTAAATTTCAGGATTAAATACTTTGGTAAGTGCAATTTTAAAATGGGAGAAATAATATGACTTCAACTAAAGCGTTGAACGGCTTCCGACCTTCTCGTAAACGCGGTAACAACCCGAACAACCAAGGCACTAATGAGTACCCAATTGCTTCAGGCTACGCTGCTAACATTTTTACAGGCGACCTCGTCCGTATTAATGCAGGGAATGTGGAAGTTATCACCACTGTAACAGAGGTAGTCCAAGGTGTATTCATGGGCTGTCAGTATGTTGCAAACGGTGAACAAAAATGGAGCAAGTACTGGCCTTCAGGTACATCCGCAACTAATGCGAAAGCTATGATTGCTGATGATGCACGTGCAGTATTTGAAGTACAAGCCGATGCGTCTGTAACTGCAGGTGACCTGTATGGTTCACAGAACTTTGCTGTAACTCTTGGTTCAGGTTCTACCTTCACAGGTATCTCTGGTCATGGTATTGCCGCTGCAACTCGTACATCTACGATTGCAATGTGTCGTTCTATTGATGCAGTTGATGAGCCGGGTAACGATGTAGATGTAGCCGCTGAGAATGCGTTTCTCAAGCTAAATGTACGTCTGGTACAGCACACTGACAACTTCCACGATGCAATCGTGACTGCACCTACATCAGGTGCGGACCCATCATTCTAAGTAAAGGGAGAATAATAAATGGCTATTAATCGCGCAAGTATTGCAAAAGAGCTACTCCCCGGTCTTAATGCCGTATTCGGCATGGAGTATGGGGAAGTTAGTGACGAACACGCACCTCTGTTTGAAACAGAAAATTCAGACCGTGCGTTTGAAGAAGAAGTATTGTTCACAGGATTCGGTACTGCACCTACTAAAGGTGAAGGTTCTGCCGTATCTTATGACGATGCACAAGAAAGCTACACAGCACGTTACACACACGAGACTATCGCACTTGCATTTGCAGTGACAGAAGAGGCAATGGAAGACAACCTCTATGACACATTTGCAAAGCTTCGTGCGCGTGGTCTTGCACGTGCAATGGCGAACACCAAGCAGGTTAAAGCTGCAGACGTGTTTAACAATGGCTTTAATGCTTCATATGTAGGTGGCGATGGTGTTCCATTGTTTTCTGCATCACACCCAACCATTGGTGCTGGTAATCAGTCAAACTACATTGGTGCTACTGACTTGTCAGAAGCTGCCCTTGAGTCTGCATTGATTTCAATCTCAAAAGCAAAAGATGACCGTGGTATTCTGATTGGTCTGCAAGCTAAGTCTTTGCATATTCCTTCAGACCTCGCATTTACTGCTGACCAGATTCTGAACAGCACAATGTCAACAACAATTGGGGTAAACCCAACTACTGCTGCCAATGGTGCAACTAATGTAAACAACATCAACTCAATCCGTAATCAGGGTCTTGTACCGGGTGGCTTCTACGTAAACCGCCGCTTTACAGACACTGACGCTTGGTTCCTAAAAACCGATTGTCCAAACGGTGCGAAGATGTTTGTACGTGCTGGTCTCCAAACTAAAATGGAGCCTGACTTTGATACTGGTAACCTCCGGTTCAAGGCACGTGAGCGTTATTCATTCGGTTGGTCTGATTGGCGTTCATTCTTTGGCTCAGATGGCTAAAAGAATAAAAATCTAAAAACTTAAAAAAAGAAGAGGGATACTATTTCGTATTCCTCTTTTTTTATGTATAATAGGAATAGTCAAAAAAACTAATAACTAACTAATTAACAACATGAGGTTACAATGGCTACAAATATACGACAAGGTTTCGTAACAGGCAGCGGTGCTGTACTGGATACAACCACAAATGTTACAGTTGCAAATACTCGCATTAAAGGAATTACTTATTCTGGTGTAGGTACATTTACTGTTACTGGCAATCAGACAGATGATTATGGTAATGTACGTGGCAGCAATATTAAGTTTGTTGGAACTACTAATACAGATGCAGGAGATATTATGATTCCTGATTTTGGTATTCGTGTAGTAGGTCCAGTCAAAGTTTCTGCGCCAACATCTACAGCAACGGTAGCAATCTATTATGGCTAATTATACTTATTTAGTTGAAGACTTAATTGCTGCCACAGAAAATGATGGCACAGAGTTTCTCAACTATATCCCTAAAATTGTAGGTAGAGCAGAGGAACGTCTGACACGTGTACTAGATGACTATGGTCTAGTGCAAACCACTGCTGTTACCTTTAATACTAATAATAATAGTTTTACTTTACCAGTAGGTACACGTACAATTAAAAATATTAATTTTAATTTAAATGGAGAAACATTTCAAGTTCTTCAAAGAACAGATGAGTTTATTCGTGACTACTGGCCTGTAAGTGCAAGTACAAATGATATTGTAAATTACTATGCAAGAGTAGATAATACAAAAATTCTTTTAGCACCTACACCTGCACAGAATTTAAGTGCTAGTGTTGTATATGTAGCACAGCCTACACCATTAACATCAGCAACACAAAATAATTATTTTAGTGATTATTGTTATGATGCTCTGTTTAATGCTTCTATGGTAGAGGCAATGGTATTTATGAAAGACTATCAAACCAGTCAACTGTTTGAACAACGCTATCAGCAATCAGTTGAATCACTTCGTAACCAAGCAAGACGCACTAGAAGAGATGATATGGAGACTGCAACAAGTCCTGCGGGTGCAGACAATCCAGTCATTCCGGGGAGTAACTAATGAAAAAGCAAATTATTAAAGGTGTAGTTGAACTCGTAAAAGGCACAACTAAAGCAGCACCAAAAGGCCGTAAACGTGGACGTAAGACTGCAGCACAACGTGCAGCTAAAAATTTAAAAGCTAAAGAGTCACGTGCAAAGCTTGCTGGTACTCGTGGTCCACAACACCGTGGTCAGAAGCTTCTTAAAAATGAAGCAGCCAAGCCTAAACTTACTCTTGGTCAAAAGCTAAAGCGTGAAAAAGGTAAAGTAGATACTTCAGGACTTTCCCCAGATGAGAAGAAAGAACGCCGTTCATTAATGGCTCGTGTGATTCGTGAAGCACGTGCAGATGGTAAGGGAAAGAAAGCACCTACAGGAACACGCAAACAAACTCTTACCAAAAAAGGTTTAGAACTTGTACAAAAAGGTGATATTGAAACAATAGTTAAAAACCCTAAGAAGTATATGTATGAAGGCGCAGACGCACAACTAGTTTCTAAGGATGCTACATCTGAGTTTGCATCACGTAAAGAAATGCGTGAAGCATTTAAAGAAATGTCTCCGGGTGAAAGAATGGACTTTATTCAAAAGAACATTACACCTAAGATGACAAGCAAACAAATCTCTGAAGTTCTTGGTCAAGGAGAAGGTATTCCTAAATTACCAAAGCAACAAAACATTGCTTCTACTGCACGTAAGCTTGCACGTCAGGGCTATCCTTCTTCTCTAAGCAAACTTAAAGAAGCGCAGAAAAAACGTCCGGGTATTTCTAAACCTAGTTCTGGACGCAAATATAAAAAGGGTGGACGTGTACGTGGATGTGGTGCAGCCCTCCGTGGATATGGAAAGGCAATGAAGTAATGGCTGTTACAAAAATACTTAAAGCTTTATCTGCGTCAAGAAAACTAGCTTCAAAAAACTTAGCTAAAAAAGAAGCGAGTAAATTAAAAAAGAATCCTCAAACACTTTCTGAAAGTGCGGCTAAATCTAGGCATCATCGTTCAGCAACAGTTAAAGCATTAACCCGTCAACAGGATAAAGTTAGACAAGAAGCTAAAAAACAAGGAATGAATTTAAAAAATTATAAAGAAAAGTTTTCTTCTAGTCCTTCTGTTAAAAAATTAAATGAGTTGTACAAACAAAACGAAACTGTTAAAAATAAACAATTTAAAAAAGGTGGTAAGGTAAGTTCACCTCGTGGTTGTGGTAAAGCTTTGCGTGGATATGGAAAGGTTATGAAGTAATGGCTGGTAAGACATATAAAACTAAAACATATGATACAAAAAAAATAAAAGATACACTTAAAAAAGTAGGTATAGGTTATGGACTTAGTCCTGCTAACTTAATGGACATGGTAGATTTAGCTGAACTTGGAATTAAATTAACAATGAAAAAGGGCGGGAGTCCTAAGAGTGCGAAAGGAAAAAGTACAATGTACAAAAAGAAAATGTCATCTGGTAAAACCGTAAAGGGCGGTAAAACAGATTTTGATAAAATGGTAAAGGAACTTGGCCTATCTAAATCAGAGATTGCAGATTTGCTTGGTCTTACTAAGCGTGACCCTAAGACAGGTGTTCGCCGTAAAGCAGGTAAAAAAGTAGGTACTAAAAATATGCCTTATACAAAACCTGCACCTAAAAAGAAACCAAAGTCTATCCTTGAAAAGCAAATGGACATGGTAATGCCAAAACAACAGACAATGAAATCTGGTAAGCGTGTAGGCTGCGGTGCAGCACTACGTGGTTATGGCAAAGCTATGACAAAGAAAGGCTAAGACAATGGCTATAAAAAAAATAACAGAATTAGGTTTTAAAGGCTTAACTGAAATTTTAGAACAGCTTTCTAAAAAAGGTGTTAAATCAAAGACACCTTCTGTTAGAGCAAGACGCCGTTCTTTAAAGGGTACGCGTAAGTTTGAACCTATTGCAGGTGCAGGTTCACGTCAGCCGGGCCGTAAGATTGGTGAGGGTGTTCCTACTGCAGGTAAGGGTCGTGCAACTGTTAAAGCTAGTTCACCACCTATTAAAGCAACACGTCCTACACTAAAAGCTAAACCAAAGGTTAGTCGTACTACAGGTCGTAAAAAATCTACAGCAGTAGTTCCTACACCTTCCACAGCTGTGACTAAAAAACCTAGTACTGCATTAGTTCCTATTACTGGTTCACGTGCAGTAACAGGTGGTGGCACTAAAGCAGGTAGCACTATGAAACCTGCTACACGTACACCACAAGCACGTATTGCAAGTCCAAAACGTAGTAAGGTAACTCCACCAGTTGGAACAGCTTCTAAACTTAAAAAAGGTCCAGCTATTGCTGCAGGTCTTTTAACGGCAGGCGCACTTACTGGTGCTATGCTTAACAAAAAAGATAAGGCACAGGCTGCTCCTAAGTCTATGCCTTTACCTAAGTCAAAACCTACACCTCCGTCTAAACCAAAAGTAATGCCTAAATCTTCTGGACCATCTACTCGTGGGTCAGCTAAGAAAGGTGCAACTAAACGTATTAGCGCAGGTCCTAATACAGGTTTTGGACCAAAGGGTAATATCTTTCCGGGTTCTTCAGCGGAACGTGCTGCTCTTATGAAGATGTATGGCGGTACAGGTTCAGCCGCTGGTAAAGCTGCAGCAGCAGGTAAGCAAGGCAACATGGAAGCTGGTCGTAAAGAACTAATGGCTGCTAAGAAAAAACGTCTTAGTAAACCTGCAGAGCGTAAGTCTGGTGGTAAAGTAGGTATTAAACAAATTAAAACTAAAGGTTCTGTAGCTATGGAGCAAGTACCTGCTAAGAAATCTTATAATCCTTCTGCTCGTCAGGTAAAGGGTTTTGGCAAAGCACGTAGACCTAAAAAATAAAGGAACTCTACAATGCCATTAGCAAAAGGACGTTCAGCTAAAACCATTAGCAAAAACATTCGTACTCTTAAAAAAGAAGGTAAGCCACAGAAACAAGCTGTGGCTATCTCCTTATCCAAAGCTGGTAAAGCTAAACCTAAAAAGTTAGCTGCTGGACGTTCTGTTGCTAAGTCTACTGTTAATAAAGCAGGTAATTATACTAAACCTACTATGCGTAAAAGATTATTTGAAAAGATTAAATTTGGAAGTAAGGGCGGTGCGTCAGGGCAGTGGTCAGCACGTAAGGCACAGATGTTAGCTAAAGAATATAAAGCCGCAGGTGGCGGCTATAAGTGATAGAGTTTGTCCTTGTTGTCTATATAGGGGCAACAAAGATAGATGAGACACAAAGATTTATAGATGTAGACAGATGTTTATATTTTGCAGAAAGATTATCAAATCAACGCTCTGTACCTGCAGGAGACAATAGAAAATTAACTATAACGGCAGTTTGTAAACCAATACCAAAGTTAGGAAAGTAATATGATTGCAGAAACTTTAGCGGGTATTGCGTTAGTGAAAAGTGCAGTAGATGGAATTAAATCTGCAATAGGTACTGCACAAGACATTAGTGAAATTGCAAGCCATATAGATAATCTTTTTGAGGGTGAAAAGCAAGTACAAAAGCAACGTGCTAAAAAATCAGGTACTGGTATAGCAGACCAATTTGGTATTAAAACTGTAGCACAAGAAATGATTGATGCTAAACTTGCTAAAGAAAAAATGCAAGAGATAGCTGCTATGGTTGATATGCGTTTTGGTCACGGCACATGGGCGGCAATTGTTGCAGAACGTGTTAAACGTATACAAGAAGCTAAAGAAGCAGCATTAGCAGCTAGAAGAGAAGCAATGAAAAAACATAATGAAATGGTAGATAATATAAAAATAGGTGCTATTATAGCAGGTATTGTAGCTTTAGGTGCTGGTTTAATTATTATGGTTATGGTTTCTGTTGCGAATGCTTTAATGTAATGATATAATAAGGAATGTTTGAATATGGCTTTAAAAAAACCACAGAGGAGTTTGAAGGCTTGGACAAAACAGAAGTGGACAACCAAGAGTGGTAAACCGTCTACTCAGGGTCCAAAGGCTACAGGGGAACGGTACTTACCAGCAAAGGCAGTTAAAGCATTATCAGCCAAGGAATACCAAAAAACTACGGCAGCAAAAAGAGCAGGAACAAAAGCAGGAAAGCAATTTGTTAAGCAGCCTAAAACTGTCGCAAAGAAAGTAAAGAAATATAGGAAAGTAAAGTAATGGCACCTTCTTCTAAATATCCCGGAGTTAAGCGTCTGCCATCAGGAGGCATAGAATATCGTGGTAAAAAATTTGCAGGATTTAATAAACCTCGTAAGTCAGACCGTCCAGAAAAGAAAGGAATGGTTCTTGCAAAAGAGGGAGACGCAATTAAACTTATTCATTATGGAGCAAAAGGATATGGGCATAACTATTCTCCAACGGCTAGGGCGTCTTTTAAAAGCCGCCATGCTAAAAATATCAAACGTGGTAAGCTTAGTGCTGCTTATTGGGCCGATAAGGTACTTTGGGCTGGGCCGGGAAAATCGGCTAAAAGTCCTCCGAAAACTCAACGACATAAGAAATATGGTAAAGGGAAATAAATAATGGCTAAAGTAAAGATTGGTGATATTAATGAAGCAGGTATGGCAGGTGATGCAGACGCTCCGCGTTACAAAGTTGTTGATGGATATATGGTTCTTGAAGGTAAGAGTACAGATATGCCTTTACCTAAATCAAAGCCTAAAGCCCAACGTAAAAAGGCTGGTGGTAAAATTGGGTCAGGTTGTAACAGGCTTTACTGATGGCTATAAATCGTGGCGCAGTTGGTCAACAGGTTATGAAGCCCGGATTAATCAAACGATTGACCAAGACTTCTTTAAAGAAGAATGGGAAAAAGTCTACAGCCCAATCAAAGCAGAGAAAGAATAGGTTATACTAGATGGCTACTTCAGGTACATTTAATTTCTCAATGGACATTGATGAGATTATCCAAGAAGCTTTAGAGATGATTGGCGGTGAGGAAACTCTAGGCCATGAACCTAAATCTGCACGGCGTTCTATTAATCTTATTCTTCAGGATTGGCAGAACCGTGGTGTTATGTTGTGGACTGCTAATACTTCTGTAGTTACTCTTGCAACAAGTGTAACTACTTTTAGTCTTGCATCTGCAACTATTGATGTGCTTGAAGCAGTAGCAAGTCGTAGTGGTACAGACATACAGCTAGAACGTATTTCAATGCAGGAGTATTTAAAAATACCAACTAAGGGACAAACAGGAAGACCAACTCAGTATGCTGTAAGGCATGAGCGTGGTAATCCTGTTGTTTATCTTTGGCCTATTCCAGAAAACTCTACTGACGAAGTTAAGTTAGAATTAGTACGTTATATGGAAGATGTAAATAAATCTGCTTTTCAAAATGCAGATATCTCACGGCGTTTTCTTCCATGTCTAACTGCAGGATTGTCTTATCATATGGCAATGAAACGTCCGGGCGTAGACCTTAATCGTATTCAAATTATTAAACAAGAGTATGAAGAAAGACTTGGACGTGCAATGGAAGAAGACCGTGAACGTGTAAGTATTTTCTTTAAACCAAAGGTAACTGTTTAATGGCTTCACAAAAAAATGTATATGGTCTGTGTGATACTTGTGGATTTCGTTACAAACTAAACCAGCTAAGAAAAAATAGTTATGGTATGATGATTTGTAGCAATGATTGGGATGCTGGATATGATTTAAAAAATCATCCCCAAAATAAATCTGCTCGTATTGATGAAAGAAATTTCATTAGAGACATTCGTCCTGACCCTAATAATGACCGTAATGGTTCTTGGGTCGCACAAACCACAGCATTTAATGCAACCCTTCAATTTTGGAACTTGATATAATGGCAGATTTAACAGCACAATTAATAGCAAATAGTTATAAGAATCTTTTACAAGCCCCCGGTACTAATGGTGGTATTGGAAGCGGTCAATCTGTTACTGTTGAAGATGGTGCTGGTATTCCTTCAGGGCTTGCTTTGTCAACAAACGGAGTAGGTTTATCAGGTAACATTACTATTCAGGGTAGTCTATTTACTGGAACAGGCACACAACTAAACACTGCAATAGCTAATGCTGGTACTCTTGTAAATGGTATTGTTGCTCAAAATGGCGCACAATCATTTGGACGTACTCTTGTAGGTACGGCTGGTGTAACAATTACTAATGCTAATGGTGGTGCAGGTAATCCTACTTTTGCTTTGGTAAACACTTCTGTGTCTGCAGGTACTTATGTAGGTGGTTCAAATACATTTACAATTGATGCTCAAGGTCGTGTAACAGATGTAACTGCGACAACAACTATTAGTGCTAATGCCTTTATTGGCGGTACATTTAGTGGCTCTTCTTTATATGTAGAAAACAATGTATCAGTAAGTGGTTCATTAAATGTAGCAGGTGCAGTAAGTATTGCAGGTGCTGTTCACATTGATGGTGCTACTTCTATTAACAATGACTTAGATATTACTGGTACATTTACTGCAGACGGTCCAGCAATTGTAAAGAATATAACTACCAGTGTAGTAAGTGCTTCTTATCTTTACGGTGATGGTTCTAATATTACAGGTCTTGCAGGTGCAGGTACTATGACTGCCTTAACTGCAGGTACTGGTATCCATATTATTGAAAATGGTACAACTGTTACAGGCATTACAGGTTCAGGTACAGTTGTTATTAATGCTGACCAAAGCTTTGGTACAGTAAGCGCAACTTCATTTATTATTGGTGGCGACAACGTAGCACTGTCAGCTACTGTAGCAACCCTTTCAGCAACTATGGCTACATCAATTGATAATTCTAATGTAGCAATTGCCGCTGTAAGCGCACTAACATCTGTAAATGCTGCAAATATTACAACTAATATTAATGCTATTACTTCTGTTAATAATGTAATTACTGCGCTATCAGGAACTCTTGCTACTTCTATTAGTAATGCCGCAGGTAATATTACTGCCTTGTCAGCAACAATGGCAACATCTATTGATAATACTAATACAAATCTTACAGCACTAAGTGCAACAATGGCAACGTCTATTGCTAATCACTTGCCTCTTGCAGGTGGTACTATGACAGGTGCAATTACTTTGCCGGGTAATCCTTCTGCAAACTTAGAAGCTGCAACAAAACAATATGTAGACAATCTTACTTCAGCGGCTATTCACTTCCACGATGCGGTACGTCTTGAAAGTCCTATTAATCTAAACGGTACTTATAACAATGGTACTGCAGGTGTAGGCGCAACACTTACTAATGCAGGTACACAGACTGCTCTTGTTATTGATGGTATAGCTGCAGTAGTTGCTGACCGTGTTCTTATTTACCAGCAAACTGACCAGACACAGAATGGTGTTTATACTGTAACTAACATTGGTTCTGGTTCTACTAACTGGGTACTTACTCGTGCTACAGATGCTGATACATATGCTCCGGCAACTAACTCTGGACTAGATGAAGGTTCTTACTTCTATGTTCAAGAGGGTGACACAGGTGCAGGTGAGGCTTATGTATGTAATACAGTAGGCACAATTACATTTGGCACAACGAATATTACCTTTACTCAATTTAGTTCTGCTCTTGTATATTCTGCAGGTTCAGGTATTAATATTAATGCAAGCCGTGTTATCTCAGTATCTGGTGTTCCTTCATCAGCTACTATTGCCGCTTTATCAGCTACAATGGCTACAAGTATTGGCAACCATATGCCACTTGCAGGTGGAACATTTACTGGTAATGTAAGTCATGGTGACAACGTAATAGCACAGTTTGGTGCAAGCAATGACTTGCAGATTTATCACGATGGGTCATCTAGCCGCATTGTTGATGGAGGTACTGGTAATCTTTTGATTCAAGCAGACGAACTAATTATCCGAAATGCTGCTGGCAATGAAACAAAAGCAGATTTTTACAGTAATGGTGCGGCAGGTCTTTATTACGATAACTCACTTAAACTCGCCACTACCAACACAGGCGTGGATGTCACTGGCACTGTGACGGCTGATGGGCTGACTGTAGACACTAGCACACTGCACGTTGACAGCACGAATAATCGAGTGGGCATTGGGACGACTTCGCCAAGCGTAAAACTTGAGTTGAACAATGGTGGTGCTGGTTCACTTGTTACTTTTACAGATGGTGTAAGCACAAACTTTAACTTCTCTACCAACGGCGCTGTAGGAACATTTGGAACTGATGCTGGAGGTACTTCTCTTGCGCTGAAGACTGCTGGCGCAGAACGTATGCGCATCAACAGCAGCGGCCTTATAACATTTAATAATGCAGCAGGTTCTACTGAAACCGCAAGTAAAAATGGTTCAGTCACCGCTGATTTGACTACTTATCAAAACTTTGTATGGACACTTACAGGTAATATTACACTACTTGCCAATCCGTCAACCGAAGTTACAGGTATGTCAGGTGTCTTTGTATTTATTCATAGCGGTGCAGCACGTACAGTATCAGTTCTTGGAACTGATTGGAAAACTCCGGGTGGGGCAGGAATTACATTGTCTGGCGCTGCAGGTGCAGTAGATATGGTGCCTTATTTTGTACAATCTACTGGTAACATTCTTCTTGGTACACCACTACTAGCATTTTCATAAGAGGTAATATAAATGAGTTTAACAAATAGTTCACTTTGGTTTTCATCTGGTGCAGGTGGTGGTTCTTTTTATCCATATACTATTGACCAGTCTCTACGGTTTGATGCTGGGGGAAGCTCTTACCTAGAAAAGACGTTCGGCACGACAGGAAACGCTAAGACTTTCACCATCAGCTTTTGGTGGAAGCGGAGCCGTACCGACACAGCGGAATACTTATTTGCTGGTGGTAATGACGTAAACAACAGATTCCATATGGACATAAACGCCAGTGGTACGTTTCAGATTGAGGCCAAGAACGGTGGCTCACAGGTTCTCAAGATGGAGGGCGGTCCTGTACTGCGGGATGTCAATGCGTGGTATCACTTTGTTCTGCGTGTTGACACAACCCAAGCCACTGCGTCTGACCGTGTTAGGCTCTACAAGAACGGTGAGTTGCTAACATTTAACAGTAACAGCTACCCATCTCAGAATACAAACTTGAACTGGAACGTCAACGACCAAGTACGAATCGGGCGGTCTGGGTGGGCCACTGATTATTTCTCTGGATATATGGCTGAGTTTATTAACGTGGACGGTCAATCTTTAGACCCTACCGACTTTGGTGAAGACAAGAATGGTGTATGGATTCCAAAAACTTACGCAGGTACTTATGGCACTAACGGTTTCTACTTACCTTTTGAAGTAACGCCGGGTGATGGGGTTTATCTAGATGGTTCAGGAGATAACATACGTTGGACTGACGCTACTCAATATGACATTGGCACGAATGACGATTTTTGTTTAGAGTTTTTTACTAAGGGTGATTTTGAAAGTAACTATAGTTATGGTATAGGTGATTATACTAATGCTTACTTTATGCTTCAACTCGGGGCAAATGGGTTTATATACGGATACTATGGTAATGGTGCATCCAATATTTTGGGTGATATGACTGCTTATCTAACAACTACAGACTGGCATCATATTGCGTATGTTCGTGACAGTGGAACGTATCGTCTTTACATTGATGGTGTCCAGCGTGGCACAGGAACAGGTGGTGGAACAGTCGCTAGTAATCTCGCTAGGTTTGATGTAGGCGATGCCCATCAAGGCGCTGGTGCGCCACACTTTAACGGTTATTTAAGTAATCTTAGATTTACTATAGGTTCAGCAAGATATCCTAGTGGGACAACTTTTACTGTGCCTACTACAACGCTGACAAATGATAGCAGTGACGTGAAGCTGTTGGCCTTTACCACTTCTACAATCACGGCAGACGGAAGCAATGCAGCTATTGCTGGTTCTGTATCTGAAGGTAATCCAACATACACTGAAGACAATCCATTTTCTGATGGTATTGGTACTGATGCATCTGGAAATTCAAACGACTTTGCTTCAAACAATTTAGATTTTTCAGATGTTTTGTTAGATAGCCCTACAAGTAATTTTTATACCTTGTCGCCTTTATTAAATGCATTAACCGGACCTCCTACTTTTAGAGAAGGGAATTTATCAGCATTATTTGCAAGTGGAAGCTATGAAAACGGTGCTTTTAGTTCTGCCGCACTACCTTCATCTGGTCAGTGGTATACTGAAGTTTATGTAAAAGCTGCAGGTGGTTCACCGGGTATAGGTTTACAACAGACAAATAAAAAGAATTATACAAGTTGGAGAGATTACTGGAATTATACTGGGCCAGGAAGTTATTCAAATCAAACGCCTGTCTATTATTTTACAGGTTCAGTTTACCACGATGCTACACTTAGTAGTAAAACAGTAGTTTCTGGTTTACCTTCTTGGACAACCGGAGACATAATTGGTATAGCTGTTGATGTAGATACTAATGAGATATGGTTTTCTAAAAATGGTACTTTTATTAATAGTGGAGACCCAGCTACAAACGCTAATCCATTTTTATTAGGTTCTGCAATGAATCCATCTGAAGGCGATGTTGTTCATATTCATGCCATGAGTTATCAAAGTGGTGACTACATTTTTAATTTTGGTCAAGACAGTACCTTTGCAGGTAATCAGGCACCGGGAAATAATGCAGATGCCAACGGCATTGGTAACTTTAAGTATGCACCACCAAGTGGTTATTTAGCTCTTTGTACGGCTAACCTTCCAGATGTGGCTCTAGGTCCTGATGTTAATACAAGTGACGAAAGGGCTAATGAGAACTTTGTGCCTTACCTATACACTGGAACCGGTGCATCAACACGTTCATACACAGGTATGGGCTTTACTCCAGATTGGCTTTGGTTTAAATGTAGGACAATAGGATTTTCTAATGGTCTGTATGATACGGTGCGTGGTATACCTTACCAGTTACAAACAAATACCGCAGGTCCTGAAAACAGTTACACACTATTAGATTCATTTGATGCTGATGGTTTTAGTATAATTTCAGACCCCACCGCTGGTAATGTTTTAAACCAACCAGCAGCTACCTATGTTACTTGGTCTTGGAAAGCTAGTGGTGCGCCTACTGCAACAAACACTGCAGGTGTAGGTGCCGTTCCAACAAGCGGTTCTGTATTGATTGATGGGGCTGCATCAACAGCAGCTTTGGCTGGCACAATAGCAGCAAATAAGATTAGTGCAAATACAGCCGCAGGGCTTAGTATTATTAATTATACTGGCAATGGTCTTTCTGGTCAGACAGTTGCTCATGGTCTATCAAGCACCCCTGATTTTATTATCCACAAAGATAGAGGCACTAACAGTAACAACAATCAATTTAATGCTTGGCATAAGTATGCTGGTGATGGTAATGACTATGGTTACTTATCTACTACTTCCGCATTCGTAGGTGATGCACAGATAATTCCAAATGGCACAGACACGATTGAATTAAAGGCAAACCTTACAACCACCAACCAAAGCGGTCACAGCTTTATCATGTATGCGTTCCATTCGGTTGATGGTTTTAGTAAAGCAGGTTCTTACAATGGTAATGGTAGTACTAACGGTGCTTTTGTTCACACAGGATTTAGGCCAGCTTTTGTACTCTTGAAAAAATCATCTGCAGCAGGAGACAACTGGTCAATTTATGACACAGGAAGAGACCCTTATAATGTGGCTACTAAATATTTAATACCTAACAATAGCCAAACTGAAGGGTCAACTACTTCATTGGATTTTGTTTCAAACGGATTTAAAATAAGAGCAAGCGGTTCTTGGATAAATACATCTAGTGCTACATATATTTATATGGCGTTTGCAGAAAATCCATTTAAATATGCTAACGCACGATAATTAGGAGAATACAGAAATGCCTTGGAAATATAATGACAGGATTATTAGAGCAGGTAAAGCTTGGTCAGATAGTAATGGTATTCAACATCCTAGTAATTGGATGGTTTGGGATGATGCTGAAAAGGTAAGCCGTGGTTTAGCATGGGAAGATGACCCTGTAAAAGAATCCTTTGACAGTCGTTTTTATCAGTCAACAAATACTCCTAAAGACTTGAATGATTCTGTACAAGTAAACCCTATTACTTCTGTAACTATAACAGATGAGTTAGGTGTGCCTATTTATTCTTATGGTTTAAAAACACAATACAAAAAACAAACAAACCAAGATGCCAATAGTTTATTAAGTCCTACTGACTGGATGATTATTGCTAATGCAGAACGTAGTCGTGTTATTCCTACAAGTGTAACTAACTATCGTTCAGCGATTGTATCTTGTTGTGATGTTATTAAAACAAACATTAATGCCTGTACATCTATTACAGAGTTTATTAATCTATTTGAAGTGCCTACTACAACTACAACAGTAGAAGGAGTTACAAATATTATTGATGACGGACCAGCACCTATTTATGCGTGGCCTGACAGAAGAGAGTTTTAAATGGAAATGACAAACCTTATTGATATGCTTCTTATGTTTATTGCCGCTGGCTTTAGTTGGTGGGCTAATAATACTACTAAAGAAATGAAACGTCTTGAAATTCTTCTTAATAAAACAAGAGAAGAATATGCAACACGTGGAGAAGTTAAAGCAGAGATGAGTAGGGTAATGGAAGCTTTGCATAGAGTTGAAGATAAGTTAGACCGTATATTGTCTGATTCAAGAAAATAGTATATAATAAGCACAACAGTTTAAAGATAGGAAATAAGATATGCCTTCAACTTATACCAGTAGAATCCGATTAGAGCAACAGGCAGATGGAGAAAATCCAAATTCTTGGGGTGATATTCTAAATCAAAACGTCATTGACATGGTTGATGACGCAGTTGGCGCATATGTAACTATTGGTTCTACAGGTGTCCAGCTTGTTGGTGATACAGCTTTAACAACTAATAATGGTGCATCTGATGAGGCACGTTCAGCTTCATTAGAATTACAAGGCTATGTTGTTAGTGCTTCAGCAGCTAATATTGTTCTTCCTGCCGTTGGAAAAACATATGTTGTTCATAATAAAGTAACACAGACATCTGCTGCTGGTACGCTTCGTATTATTAATACTGGAGCAACAGCGACAGGTTTTACTGTACCTACAACTTCAACAGGTACAACAAGTACATTTGTCATTACAACAGACGGTACAAATGTTCATGGTATTGATGGAGCAGGTTTAGGTTTTCCCAGTGGCGGTGCATCAACTCGTTCAGTTATTACAAGCATTGGTGAAATTGAAACAACAACTGTAGACCCTGTTACATCTGTAACTGCAACAGGTAATCTTACATTTATTGCTAATACAACTGCAGTTAATCCTGCTTTAATGGCATTGTCAACTACAGATATTCGTTATGTTAATTCAAGCATTGGATATGCTAATACTATTGGTTCAGATAATACCTTTACTGGTCAGGTAGAAATATCAGGTGGTTATGTATATTCACCTATTGTTACCATTGCAGTATCTGACACAAGTATTATTGCTGTAGATTTTAATACTGGTAATAACTTTATTGTAAGTGTAGCTGCAGATAGTACAGTAAGACAGCCTGATAATATTAATGTTGGGCAACAAGGTTTAATTTACTTTGCACTTACAAGTGCAGCACATACATTATCTTTTGCAAATGATTTTAAATTTAGTGGAGGAACAGCCCCAACCAATACTGCGACAACCGCTGTTGACTTAATGGTATATAGTATACGTAGTGTTGAAACAACTGTAACAGCCGCAGTAACTGTTACAAGTGCAGTTATTGATTGTGCATACATAACTAATATGACAAGGTAGATATTAGATGGCTTCTACAACAGGTAGACTTTCTAAGCTTGAGTTTCTTCCGGGGTTTCATAGGGAATCTACGCAATATGCTGAAGATGGAAAGTGGTATGATGGTAATCGTGTACGCTTTCGTGAAGGAAAGCCAGAAAACTTTCGTGGTTATGAGAAAGCTTTTCAAACACCTTACTATGGAATTGCTCGTGATATTGTAACATGGTCAGATAATGATACTAAAAAACTTATGTCTTTTGGTACTGAAAAGTATTTGTATGTAGTATTATCAAATGAACTTTATGATTCTACTCCTTTTGTTTCTGCCGCTACTTTAACAAGTGTTATGAATACACAGCTTAACTCTCCTCTTGTAAGTATAAGTATAACGAATCATGGTGTATCTGCAAATGACAGAATCTTTATTACCTCTGCTACCTCTATTGGCAATAGTGGTATCTTATTGTCTGGTGAATATTCAGTTGTTGCTGTTAATGGATTAAACAACTTTACTATTTCTGCTACAACATCTGCAGTAGCTACTTATACAGACGGTGGTACTGCAGACTTAGAATTTATTTTACCTAATGAAAATACTGTACCTATTCAAGGAACTGGCTATGGCGCAGGTGTCTATAATGCAGGTGTGTCTACTACTGGTGCAAGAGCGTGGAACCGACCTGCAGCAACAGGTGCTGTTACATTCCAAAGTTCTCAGTGGACATTAGATAACTGGGGTGAAGATTTAGTAGCTTGTAGACGTGGTGGTAAAATATTTTATCTTGATGTTGATGCTTCAACAACACCTGAACGTGCTGTTGTTATTTCAGCAGCACCTGCAATTAATAATTATATTCGTGTCTCTCCTAATGACAGACACCTTATTGCATATGGTTCAGAAGAATTTGTATCAGCTACATATAATCCTTTGCTGGTTCGTTGGTCAGACCAAGAAAACTTTAATAACTGGACACCTTCTATTTCTTCTACATCTGGTGAAGTAATTCTTGCAGGGGGTACAGAAATTAGAGGGGCTGTTCGTTCACGTAACGCTATCTTTGTTTGGACAGATAGTTCAATGTATACACAGCAATTTGTAGGGCCACCTTTTATTTTTAACTTCCAGCAAGTAGGTACTAACTGTGGTTTGATAGCACCTCATGCAGCTATTGATGTTGATGGTATTGCTTATTGGATGGGTGAAAATAACTTCTATGCTTTTGATGGACGTGTAAGAAATCTTCCATGTACTGTACGTAGATACTTGTATGACAGTTTTAATGAAGTAAATAAAGATAAAGTATTTGCAGGTATTAACTCAGAGTTTAATGAAATTATTTGGTTATATCCTGACCAAAATTCTACTGAACCTAATAGTTATATTATTTATAACTATAAAGAAAATCATTGGGCATTTGGTAGTTCATTTTATTCTACTTTCTCAGACCATAGTATTTTTGAAGATACTATAGCTACAGGTAAGGTATCAGCAACTGCAAATAATTACGTATGGAACAATGAACCTAAAGGTGTATATACTGGAGATAGTAAAATCTTATCATCTTATTTAGAGTCGGCTGAGTTTGATATTGAAGATGGTAATAGTCTTTTGTTTATTGACCGTATTGTTCCTGATTATACTATTACAAATAATGGTGATATTCAACTAACACTACAGTTCCAAGAATATCCTAACAGTCCTGCCATAACTAAAGGACCGTATACTATTCAACAAACCACTAAGAAAGTAGACCTTCGTGGTAGAGGAAGACAGGCTAAGATTATTGTGTCTGCTAGTTCTGATAGTTCATGGCGTTGGGGTGCAGTACGTGCTAACATTCAACCGGACGGTATGAGATAATGGCTAACTATCCTAAACTACCATCTTATACTTTAGCTTCTAGTTTAACACCGGAAGAACTTTATATTGAGATTAGACAGTTTGCTGATTTATTAGGTTATGAATTAGACGTAAGAGATAAGCAGGTAGATTCTGCGCCTACTAAAAATATATATACAGTAGTAACTGTAGCAGAAATAGGAAGACCTAAGAATGGTGACGTTGCTTTTTCTTCAGGAGAAGGTAAGTTTAAGGGTTATGTTGAGGGAACTGGATGGGTGGATTTTAACTAATGAACAGTAAACAATATTTTGATATGTTAAATAATGGTACTTATATTACAAATGTTAATCAGGGTGTCGTACAAACTAATGATTATTTTGGAACAAAAACAACACAGGGTATGGCATTAAACCTTGGTTCGTTGTATAATAAGAGCAATAACTTTCATGCAGACATGACTAAGGCACAATCTAACTATATGTCACCAAACAAGGTAAACACGTAATGGCATACTTTATTAACAGACAGGCCCCAATGAGTGGCATCTCAGGACTTCTTGCATTAAAGGGTAGGCAAGGAGATTCTGAACTTGTACATATGTCTAAGCCAGAGATTAATATGTTAAAGTCTATGGGGCAACTAACTGTTAATCCACGTACCGGATTGCCTGAAGCATTTAATCTTGAAGAAGTATTCCGTGGTATCTCAGGTCTAATGCAACAACCTGCTTCTACCTCTGGTAAAGAAGCTATGCAGGAGTTAATGAACTTTGGACGTAATAAGATTGCTGACTATAATGCAGAGCCTGAAGAAATGGAAATGCCTATAGAACAGCCTACAATGCCTGTACAGCCGCCTCAACAGGAAATGGCTATGCAACCACCAATGCCGCCTCAACAGCCACCTGTGGACGATATGAGTGGGTTACCAGCAATGTTGGCTGCAGGTAGAACAGTTGGTGGGTCAGTTGCAAGCGTAGGAAGAACAGGACCTGATGGTGCGTTTGAAGGTATGATTGATATAGATAATAATGGTGGTGATGGAATGTCAGATGAGATTCCATTTAAAGTACAGGGTGACCCTGTAATTAAGAATGCACTTCTTAGTAGAGATGAGTATGTAATTCCTGCAGATGTAGTGTCTAACTTAGGTAATGGCTCATCTGATTCAGGTGCAGAAAAACTAGATAAATTTTTAGACGATGTTCGTGAAGATTCAACTGGTACAACTAAACAAATAAAACAAATTAATGGCGATAAGAAACTTGAGGAGTTAAGGTAAGATGGCGACACCTACATACACAGTACCGGAGGATTATAAATCCGGTCTTAAAGATGTTCTTGCAGAAGCAAAGAATATTTATGAAACACAAAAAGGTTTAGGTTATCAAACCTATGGTGGTCCACGTATTGCAGGATTTAGTCCTGATGAACAAGCAGCTATGCAAGGCATTGCAGGTCTTGTGGGCATGGGTCAACAGTATTTTAATCCTGCCGCTGCTCTTACTCTAGGACAGACACAACGCTTTGACCCCGCTACTGCTGCTCAGTATATGTCGCCATATCAGCAAGCAGTTGTAGATGTAGAAAAGCGTGAAGCAGTACGTCAATCACAAGTACCTATGCAGCAAATTCGCCAACAAGCTGCAGGTGCGGGTGGGTATGGTGGCTCTCGTCAGGCCATTCTTGAAGCGGAAAATATTCGTAACTTACAAAATCGTCTAGGTAATATTCAAACTAGAGGTTCACAGGCTGCATATGAAACAGGGCTGCGTTCTTTTGAGGCACAAAAGGAACGTGAACGTGCTGCAGCTTCTGGCCTTGCTTCCCTTGGTCAAGCTGCTCCACGTCAGGCTCTTACAGAACTTACTGCATTATCTGGTATTGGTGAAGCACAACGTGGAATGACACAGTCAGGACTAGACATTGCATATCAGGAAGCAGAAGCACAAAAGCAATTCCCTTATCAGGCTCTTGGTCAGTATCAGTCCACTCTTTATGGATATCCTTACCAAGCTTATGGACAGTTTGAGCCTACTGCTAGACCTTCTACATTACAAAACCTTGCAGGTGTTTTAGGTGCTGCTGGTAAAATTGGTAGTAGCTTTGGTTTCTTTAACTCAGGTGGGCGTGTGGCCTATCAGTCTGGCGGTGGCTTGTCTGGTATGGTACAGAAGCTGGCTGCAGGTATGGGCGTAGGTAGTGAGGATACATCTCCATTGGCTCAAGTAGTAGAAGAAAAAACTACTAAACAAAAACTATTAGAAAGTTTACAAGAACTAACTACTGGCAGAAAAGATTTAGTTTCTCAGTTAAAAGAAAGTCAAGAAAAAGAAAAAGCTGCTAGGGAAGAACAGTTAGCTAAACTAGAAAAACAAGCTGGCGGTGTTTCTTATATTAGTGATTTGCTTCTTGGTTATGCAGCGGCTGACCCTGAAGCAGGACTAGGCGCACAGCTTGCGGGTGCTGCTACGTATGCAGAAGAACAACGTCCTGATATTGCCGCAGCTAAACTTGAAATTGAAAAGGCTGTTTCAGAAGGACGTATTAGTGTAGCTGAAGCTGAACTTGCATTGAAGAAATTGGAAACAGAAACACTTAAAGATATTTATGAATCTGAGTCAGAAACAAGTATTGAGTCAGCCGACATTGGACAGTTAAAAGCAATTGCTGCTCAAATGTCAGATGTTGATTATGACCCTCAGACACAATCAGTTAAAGGTACTCCAGAGGCTAAAAATCAGTATTTAAACTATCTTTCAATTTTAACTAAAGAGTTTGAAAGAACTGGTGGGGATTATAATAAAGCATTAGAGGCTTTAAAAAATTCTAGGCCTACTGGTGTAGATACACCAAATAACAATATGGTTCCTGTTACTCCGGGAAGTAAACCGGGAGATATTGCTCAAGGACTTATTCAAGATTTAAAAGAAACTGATGTATAGGAATTAATAGTGGCAATTGCACCGGGAACTCAAGAGTTTGCTGAATTAAAACAAACTATTGAATCTAATATTATTGAAGGTAACATAACAAGTAAAGCGCAAGTACGTAGCTTTCTTGAACAGCAAGGTGTTGACTACGATAATTTTATTCAGGTAGATGCTGACTATGAAAAACAAAAAGCTGCAGGATTTGATAGGGAAAGTACATTTGACCCCGGTAAAATTATTGGTTCAGCCGTTGGTAAGGTAGCGGAAGATGTAGGTACTTTAGGTGGTCAAGGTATTGAACTTGTTGCTGGTAAAGAATCTAGGAAATATATAGAAGGTGCAATTAAAGATGCTGCTGACTATATAGATTCTGTATTACCTAAATCTGTTAGCTATGCTCTTAAAGAAACATTTGACCCTCGTGTAAATGTTGTGGAAGATATGGCTGCAGAACTTACTTCTTTTGCTGCACCTGTAGCAGGTGTTACTAAACTTGCAAAACCAATTAAAGCAACAAGTAAATTAGGCAAAGCTACTAAGGTAGGTGCAATCGGTGTTGCCGCTGATGTCTTGACAAGAGGTGAGGATGAGCAGTTTACTACTGAATTAATATCTTTAATTCCTGAAGCAGAAGAGTATGTACAGGCTTTGGCTATTGACCCTGATGATAATGTTGCTGAGAAACGACTAAAGCAAATTGTTGATAGTGCTATTGGTGCAGGTGTGATTACTGTAGCATTAGCACCTGCTATGCTTGCATTAAAGTTTGGTGGTAAAAAACTTATTGGTAAATTTAAAGCTTTAAAAAAAGACGATATTACAAAACCAATTGAAACAACTCCTACTACTACTGTTATTAATCCGCAGGTTGCAGAAATTGCACCCGGTGTTTATAGACAACAGGGTAGAGTAAAAGAAGTTATTGGTAAGATTAATACAAAGATAGGCCGTGGGTTTACATCTATGGCTGCTATGCCTGAACCTTTGTTTAAATCTTTTTTAAAGAAACAACAGTTTGTTGAAGCTGAAGATTTATTTATTAAAAAAGAAACAAAAGCTTTAGAAAAATTATTAAAAGAAACTAATGTAGATAGACAACTAGTAAACAGAATGCTTGCTGGAGAAACTCTTTCGCAAGCTGAACGCACATCTATTCCAGATGCGGTTGCTCAACAAGTAATGACAATGCGTAATAAGATTGATGAGAATAGTGTAATTATTAAAGACCTGCTTGAGCTTGACCCTTCTAGTGAACTAGCTGCAACTATAGATGAAGGTCTTAATTCTTATCTTACTAGAACATTTGAATTTTCTTCTAATCCAGAATGGACCAGTAGTATTTTAAATGCGTTGAAAGGAAAAAAAGGTAGCACTATTTCATCTAAAGTTGGGTTGTCTAAAGCACCTAATAACACAGAGATATTAAGTATTTTAGATAATGCACGTAGGCATATTTCAGATTTAAATCCTTCACTATCTCCGGCACAGGTTGATGGTGTTATACAAAATATGATTGAACGTGGGAACAAAGGAAACGGATTAGATGTTATTACAGAAGCATTTAATACAGGTTTTGGAGGACAGGCTGCTAAGATTCTTACGTCACGTAAAAAAATAGATAAACCTATTCTTGAATTGCTTGGTGAAGTTAAGGACCCAGTAAGAAATTTTAGTGAAACACTTACTAATCAAAATAAACTTATTGCTAAAGCACAGTACTTACAAGATATTAAAAAATTTGCTGAACAAAATTTAGGAAAAGAAATAAAGCTTGGAGGTATCTTACCAAAGGTTCCTACAAGTGTTGGAACATTTCTTAATAAAGCTGAAGTAGACGTAACTAAAAACCTTGGTGAACTAGCTTCTAAAGAACTTGGTGCGTTTGGTGCAGGTGGAGAAGCATTAGGTTTAAATAAATTTGTTACTACAGACCAAGTATATACTATGCTTGAAAATGGAATAGATACATTTTCTTTAAACAATCCAGTGGGCAATGCGTGGCAAAATCTGTTCTCAAAAACTGCAGCATTAGGTCAGGCTGCAGAAACAGTCTTTGACCATACTGCACACTTGGCTAATACATATGGTATGTTCCAACAACTTGCTATGAATGGTAATCTTTTCCGTCCTTCTATTATAGAAAATGCTACTAAGTCTGCTCATACTTTATATCAAAAAGCAGCCAAAAAAGACCCTGAAGCTTTACGTTTACTCAATGAATTAAAGATACGTGCTGTTATAGATTCAAGTGTAGTTGGTGAAAATATTAAAAAGAACATTGACCGTTTTGGTGAAGGTTTAGAAAATGGTTTAGTAAAAGCAGTTAAATCACCTTTTCGTGGTACGTCTGCTTTATATGGCGGGGTTGATGACTTTGGTAAAGTGGTAGCTATTCTAGCAGAAATGAATGCATATCGCAAAGCATATCCAATGTTGTCTGAAGCACAGCTTCTTGACAAGGCTGCAGACGTAGTACGTAATACTATGCCTTCTTATACTACTGCATTACCTGCAATACGTGCATTGTCTCGTTTACCTTTTGGAACTTATGCAACATTTCCTGCAGAAGTTTTACGTACACAAAAAAATATTATTTCTCAAGGTGTTAGGGATATAGCCGAAGCAAAAAGAACTGGTAACAAAGCTTTAGGATTAACAGGTATTAGAAGATTGTCTGGTGTAGGTGCAACAACAGCAGGTATTGGTTATCTTGTGACTGAGAATAATTCACAGATGGGTATTTCTGAACAAAATCAAAGGGCAGTAAAACTTTTATCTCCTGATTATCAAAAAAATACTATAAAATTATTTACACAACCGTTTGTTAAAGACCCAAAAACTGGTAGAGTTATAACTAAGTTTACAGACTCTGGTTCACTTGATGCTGCTCAGTATGTTAAAGGACCTGTCCGTGCTTTGATTGGTCGTGTCCTTGCAGGTGAAGATATTACACAAAGAGAGATAGATGATTTATATTCATTTGCATTAGAAGATGTGTACTCTCCTTTTGTTTCAGAAAAGTTTTTAACAAAAGCAGTTTTAAATAGTTTACGTGGGGTAGACGAAGAAGGAAGACCGATACAATCTATACCTTTAGAATTTTTAAAAGTTTTTGAGCCGGGAACTTCAAAGGCATTTAGAAAATATTTAAGGTCAGTGGATGCCGAAGAGATGCCGGGTCAAAAAGGTAGAGGTGAAACTGTATCTGGATTCCCATTAAGAGAAAAAGAAAATGCTTTCTTTTTAAAAACTGGTATTCGTAATAACACTATGGATGTTGATAAAGCAGTTGGCTTTAGTTTATATCAAGACATACAGGAAATAAATAAATCACAAGAAAACTTTAAACAATATTTAAAATCTATTCCTAATAAACAACTTACAGAGTCAGACGTTAAAGACTTGTATCAAAAATATATAGATGTACAGCTTGAAAAAAAGGAAGCGATGGCACGGCTTGCGGATAAGATTTCTGTATTTAAAGATATACAGTTTTATACAGAAGGAAAAGATGGTAAAATGTATGAACAAAAGTTTGGTATTGATGGAGTATATAAAGCAGCTTCTGATGCTGGTAAATACAAACTGGATAAAAATTTATTTTTATCTAGTCAGAAAGGTAAGGATGGGCAAGGAATATTTATACCTGATAGTGTAGATGTTTTACCCCTTATAAGAGATAGAAAGTTTTCACCTGAAGTAATCATGGGATTAAAAGAAATTGAAGCAGCACTAGCTGGGAAAACATTAAGGAAAAGGGCAGAGTAATGGCTAAGAAAAAAACTAAAGACACCAAAGGACTAGCAGGAGTTATTGAGTATGGTAAGTCTGCTGCCTCTGGTAAAGACATACGGTTAAACAAAAAAGTTAAACCAGCTAACCAAGGTGGTGGTCCTAACTATCTTGGTAAGGTAGAAACAGTTACCGTTCCTAAACAGTGGTTGTCTTCTCCTGACCACGTGGTTGCTGAACTTGCATACATTACACCTGCTGAACAAAAGATACTTCTTGAAGCTAACCTTTATGGTTCTTTAAATGGTACACCTAATCGTGGACCCGGTGGTTTGATGTCCTTACAAGGAGACATGGGTAGTGGAGGATATGCGGGTGGCGCAGGTGATGACCCAGCCGGAACTGACAGCGCGGCTGAAGCGGCTGGTGCGGGAAGTAGCAGTGCGGCTGATAACAGCGGTTATGGCTATGGGCAACACGATGACCCATCATCACCGGGGCAAGCCCCCTCTGGCCCTTCTAGTAGCGGCTATGATACTAGGGATAGAGCAACAGAAAAAGATTTTGACACTCCAAATCCTACATCTGAACAAATAGAAGCTGCAAGGGGGTTTGGCTTTAATAGCCCGGCATCTAGAGCAATGGAAGCTTCTTTTGCCTTGGGATTTAACCAGATGGGGCCGAACCGTGGTAGGGGTTATAATGTGTCCGGCAGAGAAGCAAATGTTGCTTTAGGTCAGATTGCTGACAGAATGGCACAGGCTAAAGCTGGGTATAATCTTCCCGGACCACTTGGCATACTAGGTAAGATTGCGGGAGTAAGAGCGCAAGCAAACCTTTCTAAAATAGCAGAAAATATTAAAGCTGGATACCCCGCTGCCTTTGACAAGATGGGACAGGTTCAGGGTGCTTGGGGGCCGGGGTTGGTTGACGGGACTATGGCTTATAGCGGAAACCCTGTTGAGGGTAATCCGGGAACAGGATGGGTGGATGATACTAAAGGAGAGCAGGACAGCAACATAAGAAGGGATTTGGGTAAGACTCAGATTGCTTCAAGCGTTGAAGTATCTGCAGTACCTACCTCACCTCCTTCTTATTATGGTCAGGGTGTAGGCACAGCTACAACTAATTTGTATGACCCTGCAAAGATTGACCCTTACCTAGCGTCACTCTATGGTATTACACCTAGTCCTATAGGTGGTACATATGATGCAGCAGACTCTTCTTATTCAATGCCTAATTCTAGTAAGGATGCTAAATCAAGAACACGTTTACGTGGACTAGATATATTTAAACCAGTAAGTATAGTTTCATAATGGCTGCAGAAAAAATATTAGAATGGAAATTACTACCACGATTTATGATGTTGATTATGACATTAATGAGTTGGCGTGTGGTAGAATGGTTTATGTCTTTGCCTGACCCAAGCGCAGCGCAAGCAGGTCTTGTGTCTGTGGTAACTGGTGCAATGACAGGAGCCTTTGCTGTGTGGATGAACCATGAAGGTAAGAATCCCGGTACATCTAATCACAGAATTACAGAATCAAGGACCACAAAATGAAGTACAACCGTTCACACTTTCTTGATAAGCTAATAGACCATGAAGGTATGGTCTTGACTGTTTATAAAGATAGTCTTGGTATTGATACCATTGGTATTGGAAGGAACCTAAAAGACCGTGGTATCAGTCGTGAGGAGCTAGACTACCTTGACATTCCGAATATGGAGGTGGTCTATGAGCATGGAATATCTGAAGCGGATGCAAGGTATCTAGCCCTCAATGACATTGCTATTGTAGAGAATGAACTATGTCGTGTACATAATTGTGTAGAAAACTTAGATAGTGTAAGACAGTTAGTGTTAATGGACATGGCATTTAATATGGGAGTTCCACGTCTATGTAAGTTTAAACTTATGTGGAATGCTATACACGAACAAAATTGGGAAGCCGCATCAAGAGAAATGTTAGATTCTAGATGGGCTAGGCAGGTAGGACGCAGAGCCAAAATTTTGTCAGACGCTATGGCAAGTGGAGAGTTTTAATGATACCTTATAATGAAGAAGAATGGGAGTGGTTAAATGGGTACACCTAGTTCAATTACACGTACAGGAAAGCATGAGCCTTTTCACTTACACGTTTCTAGGGAACAAGTTGCTTTTCATAAGGCACTATATAAGTTTGGTTACAATCCTGATGTAAATGGAACAGAAGAAACTATTTGGTCACAGGGCGGTATCTATTCTTATCCTGCTAGTGCTGCTCAATTGTATGTAAGTTCTAGTAGTACGGCAGATACAAATGGTGGAACAGGTGCTAACTCTGTAAAGATTATTGGTCTTGATGCTGACTATAATGAAATAGAAGAAGACATTACTCTTACAGGACAGACACAAAAGATTACACAGACATCTTGGTTACGTGTATACCGTATGTATATTACTCTAGCTGGTTCAGGTGGGGCAGCAGGAGGAACTATTTATCTTGCAAATACAGGGGCAACTGCAGGTGTGCCTACTGGTACTGTCTATGCTTCTATTCTTTTAGGAGCAGGACAAACAGAGATGGCTGTATATACAGTACCTGCAGGATATACTCTTTACTTAGATGATATTAACTTTACTGCTGCTGTTTCACAAGCAAACTCATACTGTCAGATTAGGTTTATACAACGTGACTTTGGAACAAATGTATTCCGTGAACAGACAAGAATTGTATTACAATCTAATACTTACATTTTTAAGTTTGAGTACCCTTTACGTATACCAGAAAAAACAGACCTTGAAGTTCGTGGTATTAGTGTAGGAAGTAGTAACAATCCTATATCTGCAACGTGGCAGGGCATATTAGTTAAGAATGAAATACCTACTTACTAATGTTTGGACAAGTATTACTAATAACAGGAGAGGCTTATGTTAAACCTTCTAATAGGACCCATTGCAGAATTAGCAGGTACTTGGTTGAAAGGTTCAGTAGAAACATCAAAGGCCAAGACAGATGCAAAGGTAGCCCACGCCAAAGCTGAAGCTATTGTCATGCAGAAAAAGGCCACAGGTGAAATAGACTGGGACCTTAAAATGGCTGATGCTTCTGCGTCTTCTTGGAAAGATGAGTGGCTTACATTAATTTTCTCAGCACCATTAATACTTAGTTTTTGTGGTGACTGGGGTAGAACAATTGTATCTGATGGCTTTGCTGCATTATCTACCATGCCTGATTGGTATCAGTACACACTAGGTGTCATTGTCGCTGCCAGCTTCGGTGTCCGTAGTGCTAGTAAGTTCTTCGGTAAGAAGTAAAGTCTCATCGTCCTCTTCTTCGTCACCCTCAAACTGTTCAGGAAACGCTTCGGCAAGAAGCTGGAACACCTTTTCAAAACCTAATATCTGCATGGTTCCTACAATCTCTGCTTCAAGAGATTCAGGTGTGGCATCATTGTCTTCTGTATTATTACCACGTACACGAGACAATAACTCTAGGGCTTTAAGGGCTACTGCCCCATGACCAGCATTCCTTGCTTGCTCATACTGCTTTTCAATCTCAGAAATAACATCTACATCTGTACTAATTTCATTAGTTAGTTCTTCAATACGCTCTTGTATCTTGTCGTCTTGAAGAAGCCTATACCCCTGATTGTGTGCAGATGCCTCACTATACCCTGCCGCAATAGCTGCTCTTGTAGCATTGCGATGCAGGATATAAGCTTGGCAGAACTTCTCTTGCTTTTCTTTAAGCTGCGATGTCATTCAATAATTCCGTATAGTATTTTTCTTGTCCACGTTTAGACTGTTTCCACACGGCTGCGGCTAGAGTACCTTCACCGTGAAAAGTAATACCCATATCCATCTGGTCGTTATCAAATAACTTCTCACAGTCCTGTGCCATTGCAAGCAGTTCACCTGTAGTCCAGAACTTTTGTCCTGAAGTTTCTACTTGCATATACTTAGGCTTGGTCTTCTCAGTATCAGTTGTTTCCTTTTTCATTTCTTTTGTTACTTCTCCAACAGAGCAATCAAATCCAAATAGTTCAAAGTTTCTGAACCCTAATGTATGTGCAATGGCAATGGTACGCATAGCTGCACAAGTACCACCAGTAATTAGAGTGGAACCTTCTTCAATGCCTGTAGCCTTGTCTACTACAATCTTATCTGTAATAGACATATCACGTAAGGCATCTGAGTAGGCTTGCCAACCCTTCACATTAGCACCTTGTTCAAGTAGGTATTTAGTAACAGATGGGTCAGTCATAGAAGCAACAAGCATAATAGTCTTATCGTCTACTGTCTTAAACAAATCTTTACGTACTACACCATGTGTACTTGTACCTGTGATAGGTCGCGGGTCTAAGATTACACAAGCAAAAGGTTGGATACCGTGTTCAAGAAGGATTGGATAGCTATGTTTAACACAGAATACTTTGGCTTTAGTTTTCTTAATACGTTTCTTTAACTCTGCAAAGTTAGTACTGTGTCCACCAGAAACAATGATTGCTGTTTCATTATTAATCTTACTTGTTTTAATCCAATCAAAGTCTTCAATAAGTTTTTTATTGGATAAGACATTATCAATAATTTCTTCTTTAGGTCGTGAGTCTTTTGGTGTAACCACGATAGGTACACGTGTAAGTTCTTCTGGCAGTTTAGGTAGACCTTTTTTCATAGCGACAAAGCATAGATGTGTAATGCCACCATCTTTAACCATGTCACTACTAGGAAGAACTACCTTACCAAAAGCCTCAACCTCTTTCATAAGCTGATTGACACCGTCATTTTCTGGCATACGTCCTTCCTTGTCCTTAGAAAAGTAATCATCAAAGACAAGGACAGGGATATGCTTTAGATTTTCAAAGTCAGACTTAACTGTTTCGTAAGAATGACCACCATCAATGTAAGCAAAGTCCATATTCTTAATGGCTTCACAATCTTTTAGTGTCTTATTTGTATTACCCTTAAACAATTCAAAGGTAAACTCTTTACCTTGTTCAAACATTTTACCACTGAACTCAGCCAGTCTTTTATTTACTGCCTCCAATGTGTTATGTGGTTTAGAGTTTAGTTCAATGTGGTCTAGTTCTGGGGTTGCTTCTTCAAACAAATCAAAGCCTACATAGTGTACACTATCTGTATACTGGAATGCAGCCATTGCCATTTGAATCGCACGTCCACCATTCCATGTACCTGTCTCAACAATATTAGATGGACGATAGTGTAAAATCATTTGAAGCAACTGTTGATAACGCTTTGGTCCATTAACATCTGGTGCAACTGTAGTATTACTTAGGTTCTTTTTTAAGTTACCTTTGAAGTGAGTAAAGTATTCAGATAAAGGTGACTGCTCAAATGCTGCTAGTCCTTTTACATTAGGTGAAAGATTATGTACTTCCATGCCATGTGCTTTATAAATATTTAGTAGGCGTTCAAAGATAAACCCATCATGCCACTCACGATAAGCAACTACCTCACCAATAGTGTAAGCACCTCTAAGGTCAGCAATGAGGCTGCAAGTATTATGAACCCCCAAGTTAAAGCCCATGAAACTTGTCTCACTGTAGTCTGTATCCTTTCTTCCTAAGTGTACTAGGTCAACCGCATCTGGTAACCATTCAGCTAGACGTTTAACATCAAGACGTTTTGTAGCTACAGTATCAGCATCAATCCAAATCATCCAATTGTTTTCAGGTGGTTCAATACCTGCGGTAATGTATTTGTCATCTACATCCATCATTTCAAATGCAAGGTCAGTCATTGCGTATACTTTATGACACCACTTGATTGCATCAAGCCGCCAGTTGTATGGCATCTTACCACCTTCAGTACCATCATGTAGTTTCATACGTTCACGGTACTCAAGCATCTCTTCTATGTCATTTAGATTACGGTAGCTAATAGTATCACAAACAGGGTGAGGTACATCTTCAATATTAAAATCATGGTAGTACGCCACGAGTCTAAAATGTTCTGGATTCCACTTTTCCTTAACGCTTTCAAGCATATGTTTAGCATAGCTATCAAATCCTTCCTTACTAAATGATGTTACAAATGTATACATTAAATTACCTTTCCAAATTCTTTGTCAAATATCATGTTGGCTTTTAGTTTTTTCCACTCACCTGCGTAGGCAGCATCTATATCTCTCTTAGGTTCCCACTCTGCAAACCAAGGACCACCTGTAGTAAAGTGTACGTTCTTAGCATCTATACTTTCTGAAGACCATCCATCTAACCAGTTCCAATCTTCACTAATAGAACCAATGTGTTCGTCTTCTAACCAACCAAAGCCGTGTAGCCAACCACCTGTCTTTAGGTTAGCATCATCAACTGTAAGATTTAAGTTAGCCTTATGTGAACAGTTCCACAGTACAAGACTAGACCAGTTCTTACGATTGTAATTCTGTTGTACCTGTCCATCCATTTTAATGCTGGATGATGGGTTATAATTATGATGTACACATTGAATAGCATACTGTTCATTCTGAGTATACTCTTCAAACAACTCTTCAATATTAGTACGTAAGAACATATCCGAATCCATAAACAAAGCCCAGCCAGAGTACTGATTTAAGGCTGGAATAAGGAAGCGGGTAAATGTAAAGTCGGTACTGAAGGGGCGACAATCAAATTCATCAACCCTTGTAGGGCTACCTGTTTCTATGTCAAGCCTGATGGTACGGCGGTATAAACCTGCGCGTCTAAGAGATGTTTGGACTAGGGGAATGATGTCGTATTTGTGCGTGTAACGCAAAATAGACTCTCGCAAAACTTCATATGCAGAAGCTTCACGAGAGTCGTATCCTATATAGATTACTGGTTTCTTTTCACTGAACATTTAATTAACACATCTCCTAAACAAAACTCAAGATAATGTATTCTAATTTATTTTTACACAGAAGTCAAATGTTTTTTTAAATATGTAACTGCATTTTTTAATCTGTCTATGTTATCACCAAGAGAACCTATACCTGTATTACAGTGATGGCAAATCCATCCTCTGAATGTTTCAGTAATATGGCAGTGGTCAAGCACCCATGTTTGTAGTTTGGGTTGTCCGTACTTTCCAATCTCTTGTATTGTTCTGCTACATATAGGACAACTATAATATTTGTCTGGATATGGTACAGTATTTTTTAATTGTCTTACAAGTTTGCTTTGATTATTTTTACAAGTATAACAAGTTCTTTTAATTTCTTTTCTTTCTGTGTGTTTATATTCAGCAACATAAAATTGTTTTTCGTTTTTGCGAATGCCACACTTAATACAAACCAGTCCGTCTTCTGGTTCTTGATAATTAATAGTAAACAGTTCTAGTTGATTACTGCTCATAGGTTTCAATCTTCTTACGCAAAGAACGCATATCAAAGTACAGTAAAGTTTGCATAGCCCATATAGCTGTCAATAATAGCATAACATTATCCATCTTTTTCTTTCTCCTTTTCCTTTAGTTTCTGCCACTCCTCATAACTTGGATGGCTGCGGGGTGGATTGTACTGAACCCAACCATCACCCCGCTTCCACACTAACTTTGGATTAGGCCGCTGCGATGTCAACAATCTCACAGACACCTGCAGTACAGGCCAACTCACGTCCACCTGATGTAGTGTCTTCCTTTTCAAAGTCCTGTAGCTTAGACCAGTCCACACTCTTGGGCATCTTACTTACCCACTCTTTATACTGAGCCTCATTGATGTCTTGATAAGGTGCTTGTTGATATGTATGCTCACTGAATGGTAGGAAGCTGATACCAGATACCTCATCAAAGTGTTCGTAGACCCAAGCACCTACGTCCATCCATTCATTTTCCTTAACTGAAATTGTTACGCTAGGCTTATGTTCGCAATAATGACGCTGGTAGGTTAGCCACAGTTTAAGCTGTTCAATAGCTGTCATACCTGTACGTGTTACTGCGTTAGCAGGTGACTTCATTGGGAAGCTAAACACTGTGGTGCTATCAGGCTTCATTACGTCAGGCTCTGCAGGAATACCCTGTGATATAAGGAACTGTGTCAGTGGGTCTTTGTTATCACCACGAACAGTACGAATGTAGTATGGGTTATGTCGTGCATGAATACCAGATGCTGCGTCAGTAAGCTGAGACACTGTTCCACTAGGTTTCACACAGGTAACCGCTGTTGATTGAGAGATGCCTAGTTGTTTAGCTACATTCTTATTAGTCATTACTGATTCAGAACGTAGGATTTCAAGGGCAGTCTCTAGCTTACCACCATTGGTAGATGTCAACGTGTTGTCCATGATGCCTGTCAAAGACACACCAAGTAAACGCTCTTCCTCTGTGTTCTTCTGCCAAATCTTACGAATGTATTTAAAATTAGTAAGAGTAGCTTGGAAGGTTCCAAGAATGGTAGCAAGACGAACCTTATTCTTCAGTGTCTCAAGTGTATCAGACTCACGCACTACTACCTCTGACAAATTACAGAACTGGTAAGGGCGTAAGATTATCTCACTGCACGGATTACACCCGTAGTCATACTCCAATGGAAGTTTAGTCAGTGGGTGCTTCAATCCTGTATAAATATCGCGTCTACCATTCTTAGTTGCTTGTTTCTTAGCAGCCTCACGATTGAAGATACCACGCTCACCTGACTTGCTGTCATACAAAGACAACCACTCACGCATGAATGTACCCATCTCAGGCTTATACTTATAGGCAACAGAGTTATTAGCCAGCGCACGTTGTCCTTCGTTCTCCCACCACTTACCTGACTTAGCATGAGCCATCTGGTCATCGTTAAGATTAGACAAAGAGATGAGGGCTGAACGGCGAACACCACCCACTACCACAACCTCACCAATCTTACACATGATATCATGGCATTCAATTGGATATAGTCTACGCCCCGCTGCACCTTTAAACTTCTCAATACAGAAGTCAAACAACTCAATAAGAGGCTGTGGACCTGATGCACGTCCACCAAAGGTCTTGAGCCTTGCACCTGCAGGGCGTACTTCGCTGACATCGAATTTAGGAATCTGTCCAGTGTAAAGCATAGCAATCAATTCTTTCAATGACTTAGCCCATCCGGGGCGGCTGTCACCTACCTTGATTACTGTCTCTGTATTATGGAATGATTCATTAATAAAAGGAAGACACTCAACTGCATTTCGCTCAACAGAAAATCCTACACCTGTGCCGCACATAAGGATGTACATAGTCTCATCAAATGCACGTGGGTTATCAACTGGTACATAAGAACAGTTGTATCCACCTACATGACAACGGTCAAGCGCAGGACCAGAGGTCATCAATGCTCTCATGCTTGGCATGATAGACTGGTTGAGGACTGCTTCTTCTAGTTCTGAACGTAAATCTTTTGTAAGCTTGTAGTTATGGTTGGAACTAAGATGCCCCTCCATATAATCAAAATATCTTTGTACTGTTTCAGCCCACGTTTCACGCCGTTGCTCATCTTCTTTCCAACGTGCATACCGTGACAGGGCAATAAAATTCTGGTAATCTGTAGGTAAATGGTTGCTCATAGAAACCCCTTTCATTTTTCAAAGTGCAAGAGAATAAGTGTAGCACAAATGGGCTACAAGTACAATATTCTAATGCCCTAAAACTGCGTTAATTCTTTTTCTGACATACTCAACTTCTCCAGATTTAAGAACCTTGAATGCAAAGTCTCTCATGTATGCTGGGTCTATTCCGGCATAGTCACATACTGTGTTGAAGTCCTCCGCTGTTACACCGACAGACGCAAAGAACCAAGCAACAGCCCTATCTCTTTCAAGCACGGCTGTGTCAGGCTCCCCATCATAAGAAGGCTTTGTCGCATCCAGTAACGCTTGTAGTATTACTGTCATAAACAAAGCCTTCTCTGCTGTCTTGGGGACATTCAACTCTACATCAATCAGTACGATGTCTTCTTTTAGCATTCTTCTTAAACCATTCTAGTGGGATACCTTCTCCACCTTTGCAATATTTAAAGTTATATTTATCACACCAATCTGCGTAGGTCATCTTACCACCCTTGTATAGTTTCCTATATGGGTTATCAAAGACAAACCGAATGTCCACATCAGGATGCTGGTCACGAAGGAACAGATGTTTCTTTCTGTCTTCTAACATGAACCTTCCCTTGACCTCAAGTATGATACCATTAGGTAGAAGGAAGTCAGGGATATAGTTCTTATCCTCACGCCACTCATACGGTATCTTATCTGGCTCATACTTGAACTCAATGTTATGCTTGGTCAATACAAAAGCAGTATTTAGTTCTGAGTTAGAACGATATTGATGCTGCTTTTGTACTCTATTTTTTGTAGGTCTACGCGGCATTACTAATCTCTGGAACATCTGGAATCTTAGCTACCTGTGTTAGGTATCGTACACCATTAGAGTATTGGAACTTACGCAATCCCATACCACCATTGGCATCCTTCCAGCATTCCTCATTGAATGGACAGAAGATACATCCAACCGCTAGTTTTTTGTTACCTGACTTACCATCAGGCTCATCTGTATAACATCGTTGCGGTGGTATCTCAGACTTTAAGAAAGACTTTACATTGTCAATCCTAGAAGAGGCACTAATCATATGAACAGATTCAACATTCATCAAGGCTAGTTCACCTGATGATTTATCAACAGCAAAGAATGCTGCGCTGTCCTTGTTGTTTGCCTCTGCATAGCCAGAGATTTGTGCAATGTATCCGAATGGGTCATCAGTATGTAATGTACCTTCTTTAAATTTCTTGAAGGCATATGGTGAAGCTGATTTAATATCAGTAAGTACACCATCAATCATACAATCCTGATGCCCTTTCACACCGTTGATTTCTACTTCACCTTGTTCACCTGTCACCTTGTGACCAGACAACTCAGTAAGCAGTACAAGTAAAGCCTCTAGGATATCTCCAAACATAAACTTTAGTTTAGTCTGTCCATCAATTGGACGCGGCTCTGTTTCTCCACGGTAAGAGTACCATAGCTGACGGTCAGGCTTACCTATCTGAGACATACGAAGACCGCCACCTGCTTCACGCTGACGTGTGCCTTCTTTTAACTGTCTTGCCATAGCAGACCAGATACTCTTGGAAAACTTTTCCATACTGTCACGGTTCTTCATACTGCTAGTGTCTACACCATCTTCTAACATCTTATAGATATCAGTAATGAGTGTTTCTATTTTAGCCATTATGTTACTCCTTTCTATGGACAGTATGTACTGTCAATTAGTTTTTCTAAGTACCACTTAGCTTTATGTAAATCTTCTAGGCCATTCTTATAACGATAACGCCAAAGATATTTCATTACATTTCCTTGTAAGTAAAACTCAAAGTTCTCAGCACCAAGTGCTGCTTCTATTGCGTCAATACATTCTACACCTGCTTGATTGTAATGAGGTGGATGGTCTACCATATCTGACATAACATACCCCTTTCTTTTATTAAAAGATGTTGACGTACCCAACCCTACGCTAGTCAACCCACAGCCATATATCTTTTATGCTGCACCCTTTTGAAGTTAATTCCCTATGAGGCTACTGAAGTGCCGAAGGGGATGTCGTCAGAGAACGCATCTTCAGCAGCATTAAACCCACTAGGAACAACGTCAAAGTCTTCAGAGTCACCGTAAGGAATCAGGTTCACAACCTGTACTGCTTGTAGGTCAGCACCAATGCCTGACTTACCTGCATACTCCCACTCATATGTCTTGAACAATACGTTCACATCTGAGCCGTTACCAACAAGGGTCTTACCCATGTCACGTTTCTGAGAATCTTTTAGTGCAGGTGCAGTGTTCTCTGAACCATCACGGCGGTTTACCTTACGTTTTAGTGATACGAAATCACCACGCTCATCACCTTTGTTCTTAATGTTAAGCCCAAGGTTCTGTGCTTTAGCAAGTTCCTGACCAGTGAGTGCCACATCAATTGACCATACTGGTTCAAAGGTTGTGTTAGGTGTTGCGATTGCTGCCCAAAAAGATTTTCCTGAAAGTACTGGCATATTAATTCTCCTTTTTTCTGTGATGCGGTCATCGCCGCTTTCGTTAATGTGAGTGTATTGTGACAGAACTAAGCAGCCCTGTCAACATCTTTTTTGTATGCTTTTATTACATCCGATGAAAAAAGTTTCTGTAAGTTTAGAAGGTACATCTTGGATGCATTGTGGTCACCACCTGAGACAGACCTTTTGTAGTCTAGGTTGTCAATGATTCGGCGTAGACTGTCTGTATCAAAGACAAGAGTAGCAAAGATGTCGTCACCTATACATAGGTTATGGAACCAGTAGTCTGCTTCCGTTGCAGCAATGCCACTAGGTTTACCATACGATTCGTATTCAATCGCTATGTTACCTGTGTTCTGCCAGACATCACGCTCAGATTTTACTTCAATCTTTTTGTCTTGAAGCATACTTGCTACGGCTTGCTCACGCACCTTACCGTACTCTAAATCTAAATCAAACTTCTTACGATTTTCCTTTGATGGTTCTAGGTTATTCATGTTGTCTCCTTTCTAGTGAGTTTCAGCCCAGTTATTGCCTATTTTATATTCACTGTCAAGTGGACACTGGACATTTAGTTCTTTCTCCACACGTTTCATAGCTGCTTGAGTTAGCTTTCCAAATGCTTCCGCTTGGTCATGTCGTATCTCAAACTGATATTCATCGTGGATGCTGGCGACAAGGCGATAGTCAAAGCCCTGTCGCGCAGCCAATGTTATTTGACGCAGCCATTCTTTACAAATGATAGCCCCTGCACCTTGCAATAGAAGGTTAGCTGAAGCGTGTTGCTGTCGTACCTTTAGTAGTCTACCATCAAGGCCACGAACATAACCACTACTAGCTGCTCTGTCAATCTTATCACGCAAAGATTTCAAGGCAGGTAGGTTAGCCATGAACTTGTCCATGATGGCCTTACCTTCTCTGGCTCCACCACCTACGATGGAACCAATCTTGGCTGGACCTGCGCCATAGATGAGTGCATATATGAATGTCTTAGCATCATCTCTAGTAGGTAGTCCAGCCGCCTTTTGATTTGCAGTATGGATATCTCCACTCACAACTTCTTTAGTAAAGTTGTCGTCACACATATAGTGTGCAAGACATCGTAACTCCAAGGAAGAGGCATCGCAGCCTAGTAATGCATACTTATCATCACTAGGTATCCACACAGCACGACACTCCTTACCATACGGTGAGTACACCGCTGGTACTTGTGCCATGTTGGGTGAGTTGTGAGCCATGCGTCCGCTGATAGCCTTCAAGGTAATAACTCTACCATGAACTTTACCATCGTCCTTCACAACATTCAGCCAAGACTGAACCTGCGACACCCTCTTCTGTAACAGCAAATAGTGTGCAATTTTCTTTGCCTCTGGGATATCTACATCCTTCAACGCACCTTCATCTACGATGGGGTGTCCTGTAGGTGTAAAGTTATTCGGCTTCCAACCTTTCTCCATTAGGCGTTTACCTATCTGCTGTCGTGATGCAGGGTTGAACACTTCTACATTGTCCTTTAAACGCTTACCAGTCTTCTCTGAGTAGCGTTGAGTAACAATAGGTGGGAAGATACCCTGCATTTCTCTTTCAATGGCTACTGCCTCTTGTGTGAGCCGTGCTACTAAGCACGAAGCTTCAACAACATTAAGCTTGAAACCATTGTGTTCCTGTCTGTCAACGATGGCTCTTACCTGATGCTCTAATTCAATACTCTTCTTAGAATATTTCTTTAGCATAGGTAGTAGATGTTCATACAGTTTAACTGTAAGTTCTACATCGTTGACACAATAAGTTAGCATCTCTTCATTGAAAGAAGAGAAGTCTTTGTATTCAATCTTGGGAAAGCCAAGACGCTCACCCCATGCTGCGAGTGAGTGTCCACCTTCCAGTGATGGGTCAAGAAGCTGAGACAGGATAAGCGTGTCTCTCACCTTTCTAAGTGGGATGTTGCTTCCTGTTAGCTTATTCAATACTGGTGCATCAAAGGACACGCCGTTGTGCATGACAAAGATATCTACATTGTCAGACCAAGCAGCGAAGTCCTTGATGTTATCACCGTACCACTTCTTGACATCACCAGATGCTAAGTCTTGAGCCACGATACAGTGTATCACTGTGGCATCAATCGCATCTGTCTCAATGTCTAGTGCTACTTTCAAAGGAAATCCTCCATCTCTGTTGCGTCATCCTTAACCTCAAAGGGGTTGTCAATTTCCGACATCCTACCACTTTGTTTTTCATAAAGCAAGTAGGTTGCTACACCTGTCTCACCTGCATAACGATTCTTCAAGACACGAACCGTAGTTGTGTTGGCTTGTGTCTCATCCTTGGCTTGTTGGTCACGCTCTAGTGCAATGACTGCATCACTAATCTGTGCAATGCTATGTGAGCCACGTAGATGGTTAAGAGAAATCTCTTTACCTTCTTCCTGCCCCTTGTCACCTGATGCCCTACGCAAGTGAGACACAAGTAACATAGCACACTGTGTTTCCTCTACCAGACTACGAAGCTTAGTCATAAGCTGGTCAATGTTACGCCGTTCATCTGCACCTTCTAAGCCTGATACAAGGATGGATAGATGGTCAATCAGAATGAACTTACAGTCAAGAGCCTTGACCATGTAACGTACACGGCTAAGTATCTCATCCGTAGTCATTGAACCGAAGTGGTCAAAGGCAAAGAACCTGCGAGTACCAATGGTCTTATCCTCAAGGGCTTTGAGTTGTTCCATCGTGTAGTTCTTTCGTATCTCATCAATGTAGATACGGTCATTAGCCTCAACAGACATCAGGTGAAAGGCAGTCTGTGTAATGTTTTCCTCAAGGGAAAATACACCTACGTTGTGCTGTGTCTGTGTTAATAGGTGATGCATAAGTTCTCGCATCAGGCTTGACTTACCAGCACCAGTACCTGCGGTTAGCGTAACAAGTTCTCCAGTACGCATTCCGAAAAGCTTCTCATTCAATCCCTGATAGGGATAGAGTACTGTTTCCCTGTTGTTCTCAGCGTACATACGGTCAGTGATATCGGCAAGGTTGAAGATACCTGCAGGTGTATACTGCTTTGCATTCCACCATGCACGATTGAACTCTTCACGCTTGTTGTGCTTGAGATATTCATTGGCATCCTTGTACTCCATGTCCATAATCTTACAGCGATTAGGTTCAAAGAGTTGAGCCACTGCATTAGCAGCTTTCTTACCATGCTCATCGTTGTCAAAGCATAGGACGATTGTCTCAAACTTATTGAGGTAATCATACTGAGCCTTCACATCTTTCAAGGCAGACTGTGCGCCATTCTTGATTGATACTACAGGCCACTTGGAACCCATCAGTTCGTATGCAGACATAGCATCCACCTCACCCTCACATAGGGTAATGAACTTACCTGCTTGCTGGAAATGTTTCTGACCAAACAGAGTTGCTTGCGGTAGTGTGCCTTCTGCATTGAAGCCCTTGGTCTGTACCTGTCTGACCTTGTTGGCAATGTGTGCGCCTTCTGCATCGTGGTATGGGTAGATGTGTTTGGTAATCTGTCCTGCTGCATCACGAACAGACTCAACCCCAAAGAACCTACAGGTTTCCTGACTGATGCCTCTGTCAGACAACGCATTGACCTGACCTTTGGTAAAGTGGTTCTGATAGACACCCCGAATAGGTGCTGCTTGATTAGGTACATTCATATGGTCATCCCCTTTCTTACCTGTGTATGTATTACATGAGAAGCAAAACTTATGTCCGTCATTGAATAGGACATTGCCATCTGATGAGCCGCAAGCATTGCATTCTCCACGGCCTATTTCTTTTGATGGTTCTTGTTGTTGCATAACATCTCCTTCCTGTGTTAGCGATAGTAGTATAAGGCTAGTACCTCACCCCTGTCAAGGACATACAGCATACGGTCAGTCTGTTTCGTCTGTAGTCCTATGGCTCTGGCAAGCCTCGCCCTGTCCTCTATCCATTCATTCGCATCGTCTGTCTGCTCAAAGTTATAAGGAAACTTGCCAGTCTTTTCAAGCTTTATCTGCTTCATCTATTGTCACCTGAACCTTGTAAGGTTCCATTACGTTGACGTTCAGCCAGCTTATACAGGTTGTCCTTTGCTACATCCTCAAGGTCAATAGACAAAGTCTGAGAGACACAAGCGACATACCATAGAACATCACCAAGTTCTGCAGCAAGCTGTTTCTCTTTCTCTGGTGTGCGTCCATCCCGGATAAACTTCTTTACCT
>JACLAB010013568.1_pt1 | contig 43194 bp, 32 predicted proteins | sample 8027921 | NCBI WGS metagenome assembly JACLAB01 (sample SAMN15725117, study PRJNA655200) | protist metagenome | isolation source: fluorescence activated cell sorting (FACS) single amplified genomes of... | place: USA: West Boothbay Harbor, Gulf of Maine | collected 2000-07-19 | reverse complement strand
CTGGCCAATCGCCCATCACAGAACTCCGAACATTGAATGCGGACGGTACGATAACGAAGATTGCAGAATACAACTCTCGGCGCGCAGCGATGTCATCTTCTATTGAAGGAGCGTCGATGTTTCTGGCATATGACCCAAATGCGCCGCGACCCGACAACAAGCGAGGCGGGACGCAACAGTCCAGTTCGGCGCTCGCTGCGCAAGAAGTTGCGACAGCCTCTGCGCGCCGTGCACCGAGTTTGGTATCGACCTCGTTCGAGGCTGTAAGTTCGCGCGATACGTCTAGTGAAGAAGACGATTGCGCCATTAACTCGTTGCGAGTGTTTCCATTTAAGATTAGTCGCGACGCACTGGAGCGCGTCATGGATGAGCTGGATTTAAATGAAAAAGTGTGTTTGGTTGATTTGCTTGAAGATGCGAGTGTGGTTATCGCGCCAAAGTCACAAGTGAAGACCTCGACGTGGTTGCGAAGCGCAGCGCGCGCGCGCGGGATGCCGATTTACGCCGTGCGAACAGACAACTCTGCGCAACTCGTTCGCGCTCTTCAAGCGATGCTTGGCATTACTGGTGCGAGTGACGGTATTTCTCCGAGCAAGTCTTCGACGACAACCTTTGATGACGCAAACGCCGCGGATGCGATGGATGAAGTGCGCATGGCCATCGAACAACTCGTAATACCACATCACGAGCCCGTTGAGTTGTTGCCTCGAGCTGCGAGCATCATCGTTCTTCAGCAGGCACTTGTCGACACGTACATGCTCAAACATGCGATTGTGGGCGAAGGTGGCGAAAGGCGTTTGCGCATCGATTGCGAATATATTACGACGCGGAATAAGGAAGAGAGCGACAGCGCCGCCGCCAGCGTGTGATGCCAGCATGTAATAATAGAATGTCCAGTCCAAACTTACTGTACTGTATACTGTAATTGTTATTACTCTCTAAAACTAAAAACTAAAGTTGCCCATCAACGCTTTCGTCGTCGGCGGCGTCGTCGGCGTCTTCATTTTCGGATTGTTCTGGAGATTCGTGTCGCGACACAGAGCGCGAGCGAACGCTGCCTGTTGACCGCAAAATTGATGTGCTCGCGCGACGTCGAGACGCCACAGAATGGTAGTCGTCGTCGTCATCGTCATGAACATCATGGTCTACATCAAAACCGTCATCGTCTTCACTACTAGATGCGTGCCTAGATGATCCCGCGCTACTTGCTAGGGCGATCCTAGCAGAAGCTGCTTCAACTTGACGCCTATTATCAAACGCACGCTTCGTCGCGCTTCGTCCACGCGGCGCCGTCTGCGGCGTTCTCGGAGACGAAGACAACGGTAGCACTTCTTCATCGCTTCGATTACCAGCATCCCAATCAATCGTGTGATCGTTGGACTGTGAATGATCCTGGCGTGGTCGACTCAAGCTGCGAGAGCGACTTCGACTGCGTACGAAACGCTCAACGGCGCTCGCGGCTTGCTCCACGTTGAGCGCACCGTCACCACCCTGTTTCTGCATCGCGTCCGCGAGGATGATTTTTAACTCCTCGACGTCTATGTCAAGGCTTGCAGACCGAGAATGACTTGCGCTATCCGAAACTCTATCCGTTGACGACGGTGAAGATGCCGCCGCGTTGACGACAACCAGTTTTGCGTTGACATTGTCCAAGCGTTGTTCAAGCTCCATCACGTCGAAAGCCTCGAGGGATGCGTCATCCGCTGAATGTCGGCTTAGCACGCTTCCTAGACGACTCGTCTTCGGCGTCTCGTCCTTGCTTCGAATGATACCGTTTGGAGTATTTGAACCTGAGTCTCTCGCTTTAAAATTTCGTCCTTTCGGTGCGAGGCCATTTTCGACGCGCAGTTCGCGCATGCGGCGCGTAATACTCTTCGCAACACTTTGTAACCTGACCGTCGTGAAGATCAGATTACTCCCACTATTTTCGCCATACACTCCTTCGACGGAGGCACAGAATGAAAACCGATCTAAAATAATCGTAATGAAAAGATTTCCGAGGAAAAAGACTCCGCAGATCACATACGTCACAAAGAAGAAAACTGCCAGGTACCGGCGTTCGCATGATACGCCGTCCGGTAGAGCAGCGTCGTCGTAGCATCGATCATCGATGTATACGTCGGCGAAATATCCCTGCCAATTCCCTGTATAACATACGAATAATGTTATCATGGCTTTAGGCCAATCTGAAAAGTTGGAATATTCGGACAACGAGCCTCCGGTGTACGACGTAGAAATGTCACCAAAGAAACTCACGCCCAAGCATGCGTAGATGAACATAAATAGTAACGATAAACACGCTACGTTGACAACGCCGGGTAATGCAGATAAAAACGTCGCAAACAGAGTGCGTAAGCCCTTCGATACCTGTACAACCTTGAAAAGTCGTAAAAACCTCAACATTCGAAACGCTGCGCCGTAACCAGACTTGTAAACAGAGGGCACCATCAATCCGATCGCCCCTGAAAGTGCGACGATAAAGTCAATTTTATTCCACCCACTCTTCCAATAATGTTCCCACTTCATCGCAGCGATTAAGAGAAACGCCTCGAAACAATACCATCCCGCCAAGGCGTTTCCCACAAACGTTTGAAAATCGTCTTCGGCTTGCGTGGCATCGGATCGAATCGCCATCACAACCCCCATGTTGATGAGAATCATAGTCACGGACAGGGCGTCAAAGTAATACTGAGAAACGAATCGATGAATCCAAGCCTTCCACCGAATGCTTGGCGGAATACGTCTCCATTCGTTATCGGCATGCGTAACGGCTAAGAGCATCGCGTGCTGCCACATTCGCTGATCTTCGGTCACAAGCATGAGTCCATCGCCGTCGTTCTTTGCCACGCGGTTAAAATTATCAACCAATGCGGATATGAAGAGATTACTCCACAAAAGCATCGCGACCAGAACGCACAGCAAAAAGTACGCAGCAGCCATAGGCGAATGGTTGTACACTGGTTGCACGTCAACACCGACGACATCCATGGTTTCAAGCATAATGTCTTGCCAGTTGTCGCCCGTTGCGATGATGAACACGGACAAAAATGCTTCGGGAAAGCTGTCAAAATTAAACTTTGCCTTTCGCCAAACGCCGCCGGCAGCGATGCATTCGGCCCTGGTTGTCACACTTATTGACGTCAGCGTACACCTGTGCATCTTGCCGAGAAATAATTCCATGCCCAACACACTCAGCATGGCAAGCATGGCAACGCCGATTGCGCAAACGCTCCCAACCGCGGGAATACTGCTCATAATCGCTTCTACGACGATTCTCAACCCTTTTACTCGCTGAACAGTGCGCAGTGGGCGTAACACGCGAAGTACGCGTAGAGAACGAATCGGGAGAGCGTCGCCGATGACGACAATGAGCCACGAAATGCTCACCACCATAGCATCCATAATGTTAAACTTTGATTTTAAATACGCTCCGTGCGACTTCAATACTGTGAGTGCATAGCATTTGAGGATCATTTCAACCGTAAAGCACGCGTTGAAAAACACATCCACCCAAAAGTAAATCGTCGCCGTCGAAGTTCCGTCCACGGGAAACGTTTGAGTTTCAGTTGCAAGCATAGCCGAGCTAGACAGAATCAAAAGTAAAATGAATCGATCAAACCAAGGATGTTTAACAACTTTTAGCGCCTTCAAACGCCTCGCGCCAACTGCAGTTTCTTCATCAATGTTGTAGAACGACATCGTCAAACGAAAGTTGTCTTGTTTCACGAACGTCATTTGTTCGTTATCGTGCTCATCGGGACCGAAAAATGCATGGTATGGAATTTGGTCCGCGTTGATGTCAGATAATTTCACCGTGGCGTTCAAATCTTCAGACCTTGTCAAAATGCACCGCAAACTGGTTTCATGCGACGTTTTACCATCACCCTGAACATCTGCAGCAATTTTATTCTCAAGTCGTTCACTCGCCAACCGCTTAATTTGAGCACGCTTTGCTTCCGTCATTCTATGAACGCTATCAAGCCGTTGACGCGCCCGCAGCACCGACTGTCGGCGCATGGTTCGCGCGACTTCGAGCGATTTCTCCGTGTGCGTTTCGTATCCCATGCTTACAAGCCAATGCCGAACGACCGCCACTTCGTGCACGTGATGGAGTTTTTGCAAACGTTCTTTATGAGATAACGTCGCGTTCGCGTCTTCACCTCGTTTGAAGAAATCAATCACGCCGGCGGTGTTTTCCAATTCCTCTTCGTCAACCTCGTCGTCTTGCAAGTCATCCTCTTCACCGACATCTTCACCTTGCTCTGCATCATCGCACTCTGAAATATGGTCGTGTGCATTACCAGCGACGACGATTGCATCCGCTTTGTTCATAATCCAATCTGGTATGTCTTCAGGATCAAAGCCGAGTTTGGTGGCCATGTCAATCGCGAGTCTGGTGCGCGGGCCTCGGCGCTTTTTAAGAACTTCCGCTTCGTGAGCAGATTCAGTGATACTGTCAATCAGTATACCGAGCACTAGCGCGAGTATGGATGTCGTTATCAAGCACCACACAATCATATATATTCCTGCCGCATTACCAGATGCTTTCATCGTTGCCCAAGCCACCTCAAACGTATTTTCTCCCGTGCTCACGACGAACAACGTCACCACAGAGGAGAAGAAATCTTTGAAACTGAGGCGCTCGTCGTCCAACGTGCCTTTAGCGCTAAATAGCTGCGTGCCAAGAACAGCAAACATAACAATGAAAATGAACCAAACGAGCAAGAATACCCATATCCGCTGTCCACCGACGACAACTGAATGAACAATTCTTTCAAACGATTTATTCGATTTGAACAAACGCACGATGCGTAGCAATCGAAAGACTCGCAGAATACGCAAGAACGAGAAATTTAATCCTCCGCCACCGCTAGTAGAGATATTTTCCATCAATACATCAATAGATCCGGTAACGACGATCAAGCCATCCAAGCGATTCCACTTTTCGTACCAATACGCCTTTGGTCCGTAGGCAAAGTTCTTTATACAAAATTCAAGAACAAATGTCACAAAGAAGAAAATCTCCGCCCCATATCTAAATGATTCTAAGCTTGCGTTCGGTTCTGCTGTGACCGACATCATTGTAAACGTATTAATAACAATGACGACGTTGATCAAGGTTGCGAATCGACGATCCGCTACGAGAATCTTCGTTTGTAAGCGCACCCGCTGAAAACCGCGCACGCTTTGCAATTCTGATCCGCTCGGCACTCTAAAACTTTCTTCCAGTATTCGAGAGCTAAACATAGCAAGAAAAAGCGAAGACGCATAATCCGATAAGTGTGCCGATGACTTGCTCAGTGTACGTTTATCTCCCGCGACCAAACCACCGAGCGTCTGTTTATCCTGAGACGCCGTCTCATCCTCTAAATCACCCAACGTCGCGCAAATGACCGACGTAAATAATTGCAACACGAAAAACCCGCCTATTAAGACGACGAAGAAAAAGTACGTGAGTGCAATCCACGCGTCTACGCCGCGTGCTGTCGGCCACGCAATGTCGTTCCATCCATCAACCGTCATCACTTGTAAGACGACGAATGCCCCGACGCCAAAATTGTCAAAATTTACAAAACCATCAACCGGAGACGTTCCACTATCGCAGCAGTACGTGTCAATGCTCGTTCCGTTTAGTAAGATTTGATCTCGATCGTAGTACTTGCACATCTCTGCATCTGATGGATAGTATGGATCAACTTCGCTACCGTACGTTGACTCATAATTTTCAACTAAACTCGTGCACATTGCGCCGACATCTGTTGGATTTGAATTTGTTTCGTCCAAGTACTTTCTATCTGTCATCGAGCCACCAAATAACATCACTCCAACAACCGTGCATATGATGACGAACCAAGACATAAAGACGACCACGTCCATCAACAGTGGAATTGATCGCCGCATCGTCTCTAAAACCATGCGTCCAGATTTGAACCTATTCAATGCTCGCAAAGGTTGGATAGTACGAAGCAATCGCAGAGAACCCACCGCACTGACGCCAGTTAGCGATAAATCGATTATACCTACCAACACTACCACAAAGTCGAACACGTTACTGAGTTGGCTAAGGTATACATTTTGACCGAACGCGAAGCCGTGCGCGACTGTCTTCAGGCACGCTTCAAACGTGAAAATGAGTACAAACAACAGCTGTACAATCCAACTTCCATTCTTGGTGAGTGGAATTGACCCTCCTCTAGCGGCGTAAGCGCGTTCGGGAAGTTCCATCGCTAACACCGCGGCGTTGAAGCCGACGACGGCGAGGACAAAGAGTTCAAACGTGTGGTTCTCGCTCAAGCGCAAACACCACGCTCGAACATTCGAGTCCTTGTCGAAATAGCACAGCGAACGCTCGTCGCGATAAATCTTTGTCAAGTACTCGTTCACGGTCCGTTTCATTGCCGCTAATCGAGTCCCGAAGCATCCCGGTGCAGGCACGACTTTCGCCGCCGCAGCGTCGACGCCGTCTTCCTCGCCAGCATCGCGCGCCGAGGATGTTGACGGCGAGCGTTGCATCTCGGCTCGCTTCAAGCGTTCGATGCGCTCATCGAAGGCTTTAATCGGTGACGTCGACATCGCCGTCACGTACGCGCGTGTCGCGACGACCGGGCGCACGCGCCGCGCGCACACCTCTGCCGTCGTACGGGCGCGCGCGGAACTAAATGAACGATTCGTTCCGTAGCACCGACCGGTCCATATTTGTCCTCCTCGCGCGAAACAATGTGGCCCCCACCCCCACAGCAGCATGCATACTAGGGGCGTGCATCCTGCATATGCAGGCCGGGCCTGCATACGCGTGCATACCGTACTTAACACATAATACGCCTGTGTAATATACCGTTTGAGTGCTACATATCGTGCATATGGTGTTACATACGAGTGTTTTGCGCACCGATCGTGTAAATATGCGCCGGGTAAACCCTTATTTCTGAACCCTGGTTACCCCTCGTCGCGCACCTTAAAATGACCAGTCATTTCGTCTCGTATTTACGTAATTATTAGACTATCAATGTATTTCTAAAAATCACGCCCCACATAAAAGTCGTTTTTCTATGGCCGTATGCACGCCCCCGGGGCGTGAATCCTGCATATGCACGTGCATATGCATATGCATACAAGTACCATTTGTGCATATGCATACCGCCAACACAGCCCCAAACGCGCTGCCTGTCGGCGCCCAACTGCGCGCCGCCTCGGGAAAGAACGGCGCACACCTCGGGTCACACGCACGAGCGATGACCAAGTTCGAGGGTCTCGCCAAAGGTGATCGCAAATCAACGCGTGCGTTGTCTTCGGTGCTCGATGACGTCTACGACGTCCCCGCCGATGGTTTCGTGGTCACCGCGAGCGGGGCGTTAACGACCACTGACGACGGCGATGACGCGCTGAACAAGGAAGACGCGAGACGCGTCGAACGAGCGATGTCGAGGACGGCGACGACATCGGCGGCCCCGAAAGCATTTTTCGACGTGTGCCATGAAGATTGGGCGAGCGCGACGGCGATCGTGGTTGAGTTTGCGCGACACGAACGCGACGCGACGTCAAACGCAGCGCGAGCGCTCGATTGGTTCGCCGCGAGGTGCGACGGCGTCGATGATGGCGTGTCATACGCGTCAGCCGCGGTACGATTGACGCAAGGTGGAAAGATTCTTACGATTGATGGCCCCATAGCGTTTCAAGCGCTGAAAAAGACGCGAACAACGTCGATAGGCGCGGCGGAGAGTCGCGACGTCTGGTGCGACATAGAACGTGGCACTGTGTTTGCAAATTTGGCATCTGTAGCGGGAACTGCGATAGATATCCCACAAAGTGCGCTGTATCTAGGGAAAATAACAGAAATTTCGTTCGCCTCGATGTTGATGTTAATATCACGATCGATGGATTGCTTTCAAGGCGATGCAAAAATTGTGCCACGCGTTGGCTTGTGCGGGGCGCTTGTGGATGAACGCGGACTAACCGCTGAGTGCGCGTGCGTGGAGGTGAATCGAATTCGAGTGTCGCGTGCGCGACAGGAGTTAGAATTAAAGCGCGAGACTGCGGAAAGCACCAAGCGGCGTTTGCAAAACGAAAGCGAAAAGCTGGGTCATGGCGTTCGCAACGCCGTAGCGTACGCCGCAAGCGCAAAACGGCTTTGCAAAAAGCAGAGCAAGAGAAGTATAGCAGCATGGGATCCTCTGTGTGGAGACGATGAGGATGACGATGACGAGGATTGAGCGCATTGAGAAGTTTGCAACGCGTTCGAGGGGTGTTTGAGGAATTCGACGTGATAAAGCATTCAATTGAGTATAAAAACCGCTAACTAATTTTACGGGATTTATTTCCTACATTCGTTTTAAAACATTTCGTCAGTCTCGAGCCACGCGAACATACGATCGACGTCACGCTTCAGCCGGGTGCGTCTTGGTCGCCGACAGGTATCAAAAAACGCTCAGTTGTCGAGCTGACATTCGCGCGCGCGCGCCGTCGCTTCGACGAGAATAGAGCCGCGTCACAGAAAACATCATCATCATACGTACCACCACGGGGCCAATCCCGTTCTGAAGTCCGTCTCCGTCCACGGGGTGAACACAACCGTATCGTTGGCGTCAACGGCAAGGTGCGCGAGAGCAAGCGAGAGCGGCGCCGGGCCACGGATCACTATTTGCGTTTAGAGGAAAGGAATAAACTCGTCAGTCAAATAATACACGCACAAAACAAAACAAAACAAAACAAAACGAAACGAAACGAAACAAAAAGGTGATAGGCCAAAGCAAGTAGCTTAATAACGTACCTTTACCGTCGGCGTTGTATTGGGAACCGTGGCACGGGCACTTGAACTTGTTCTCAGCCTTGTTCCACGGGACGACGCAACCCAAGTGCGTGCAGACGGCGTTCAAGCCGAATTCGGTCAAGGTGCCATCCCCCTTGACAATCAAGTACGTGGCATCACCCTTCAAGCCTTGCGTCAAAGAGTAGTCACCCGGCAAGTGCGTCTTCAACCACGCCGCGCGCTTGATGTCGTTTCCGTTGGCATCCTTAGCCGGTTGGCCAGCGCCACCACCACCAGCGCTGTGTACGTTAAACAAACCACGAGCGTGGTACACAGCCGTCAGTCACGTGATCGTCGTGGTTGTTGTTGCTTCACTGGTCTTTGCGTTATCTCAACGCAGTGAATCATCATATGCTACGTAATCGTCGTCGCGATCGTGATCACCACAATGTGATCATTTTGTGGATGGCTCTAGGGTCAATCGCATCGAGATCAAAGCTTACCTCGGGGGCACGAAGAAGTACGCATAGCCACCAACGAGGGAGGTCGCCGGCAAGCCGATAGCGCCAACCAACAATAAGTTCATCACATTGCGCTTGCCCATGTCAGGGACTTCGCCCGCCGCAGCGGCAGCGCGAACGACGGAGGACTTGGTCGTCTTGCGCGCGGCGACTTGGCGGGTGGAGCTCACGCGGGAGCATCCGAGCTTGGAGGACGTAGACAAAGCGAAAGCCATGTTTATTTCGTGTGTGACAGACGCGTTTAAAGGCGACGGATATTCCGCGCGGCGCAAAGTGTGGTCGCTCTCGTCGCGTCGCGGGCCACACCGTCCCCAACGTCATCCATCGATCGCGCGACGAACGCTATCCAGACCACTTCAAAATCGGCTCGCGCGTCCCAGTGGTCGTGATTGGTCGACGACCCACCCCCTCCCCCACGAGAGATTTTTGGATAACACCACGATGACGCCTATATGGGTATGTACATGCCTTCATTACGCATACAATTCCCCCGCACCACAAAAATCCAACCCAAACGAAAACCACGCCCGACGACGGTGCCGCTCGGCAGGGCGAGCAGGCGAGCAGGCGAGGCGCCACCGCGGGCGGCACACAACGCCGCGAGTGACTCGAACGGGGACGCGATGGCGATGGCGACGCTGTGACCGTGAATAGAACAGCACGCACACGGCGCAGTACACGCGTGCAGATGGACGCGATATACAACGCCTTTGGGGTGACGACCGCGCCCAAGCGCGTCGTGGTGTTTGGCATTGACGGAAGTGGCAAGACGAGCGTGCTTGAACGCATCAAGGATGCGTACACGGACGTCACGGGCTTACGTCCCGAACAAATCATTCCTACGGTAGGGATGAACATAGCTAAGGTTCCATACGGACGACTGCCATACGCGTGCACGTTTTGGGATCTAGGAGGAGCCATCGCGTTGCGAGGAATTTGGAACAACTATTTCAAAGACGCCGACGCCGCGGCGTACGTCGTGGACGCCGCAAGCGAAGAATCCTTAGAAGAAGCCATGGTAGAATTAGAGCGCGCATTGAATAATGCTGCATTTCCTCGTACGATTCCAATCGTTATCCTCGCAAATAAGAACGATTTGAGTGGTCCAGAGGGCGTAGAAATGGTTCGAGCGGCGTCGCGCGACGTCTTCGCGAGCGCGCGCGCGGCTCCAAACGCGCGCGTGTTCCCGACCGATGCGCGTACGGGCGTGGGCATCAAGCCCGCCATAGAATGGCTCATTGGCGAACTCGTCCCCGCCAACGCATCGCTGTTCACGTTGTTGTAACACAAGTTCTAGAACAAGTCTTCTCTGGACATCCTGCAGTCTCGCGTGCACCTCTGGCCGTGATGGAGAGGCGTTCTGGGCCGTTCGTTCGGATTGGTGAATTCACAGATGCACCTTGGGATAAACCCGCGAAGGGCGCGACGGGTGTTCGGGTCGTCTTCACGATGGCGTCGTCTTTCACCGACGCCACGTCGCGTACCCGCGCGCGCGCGTCGTCGTCGTCACGAGACATGTCGTGCGCCACCGCGATGCACCGCGCCAGTCCGCGACCGGGGATGACGACGACGTCGGTGACCACGTCGTCGACGACGGCGCCTCGTCACGCCCCGCGCCCGACGACGGTAACACCGCGTCGGGGTCGATCGTCGCCGAAGACGACGATGGTGCGCGCATCGAGCGTGAACGGCGTAGCACCGACGGATGCAAATCAAATCAACGCAGTCACGGGTGAGATGATGAGCGATGCCGAGTTCGAGGGCGTGGCGGGTACGGAGTGGTACACCCGCGCCTTTACCAAATCGGGAAGGAGTTTCAGTGAAATCTTCCCCGTGCGGTTCGCCGAGGTTGGACCTAATAACGAAGCCACCATGGTGAGCGTTGCGGGTTTAATTCAAGAATGCGCGTGTAACCACGCACAAGGTATTTGGGGCGTCGCGCAGTCGATGCCGGAGGACATGCGCAAAGCCAACTTAGCGTGGGTATGCACGCGACTCCACCTGCGGATGAAGACGTACCCAAAGTGGGGGGATAAAGTAAACGTGAGTACTTGGTTTCTTAACCAAGGAAAAATCGCAGCTAGGCGAGATTATAGAATTAACGATCACAACTCTGGCGAGCAGTTGGGTGAAGCGACGTCACAATGGGTTGTTTTCAACTTGGAAACGAGGAAAATGGCGCGCATCCCGCAGTCCGTTTCTGATGACTTTGCAAATCAAGTGCTCCACGATAGCGTCATGGAAGAGGGATACGTCGCAGATAAGCTTCCGGATGTCAACGATATAGGAGCAGTGTGTATGGCGCCGATGCGTCACTACGTGCGCCGTAACGACTTGGATATGAATGGCCACGTCAACAACGTCGTCTACGTGCAGTGGCTTTTGGAGAGCGTCCCATCCGACGTATGGGCGGGTCACGTGCTCAAAGAAATTATCTTGGAATACCGTTCGGAGTGCAATTTCGGTGACAGCATCGAGGCAACGTGCTGCGAGTTGAATAGCGAAAACAGTGATCAATTTGTGTTGCTACACAAGCTAGAACGTCCGGGTCAAGGCGACATCGTGCGCGCGAAAACGGTGTGGTCACACGTATAAGTTACATGCACTCCAGTACAGCCGATACCCGCGGGTAGGTGAATCTATGTAATGATTAATTGCGAGCTAGAAGCACATTCTTTATTTTCTCTACGTTATGATATAACAAACGACTCGTCTGTACTAAATTTCTACTCTACTTTGCAGCGCGCGATGACTTGGTTTTTTGCTTTGCTTCAGAAGGTGGTGACAACATGGCGACATCCTGCATTTCATTTTGAATCAGCTCAACTTGCTTTTGAATTTGCTTCAGTGCCTGCACTCTTTGCGCTTCACTTTCATACGACCCGTTCACGACACGGCGCACAGTTGGATTTTCACGCACGATTGGTAGAACTGCGGTTCCTAGCGCTTGTTCAATTCTAGTCCACGTCGGCTTGAATGGCACCGGAACAGCTTCATCAAATTTACTCTGAATTCGTTGAAGTTTAGGTAGTAATGGTGGCGCCGCAGCATCCACGTCGCTCTGTACTTTCTGAAGCTTTATTTTCAGCGATTTCAATCGCTCAATTTCGCTAATGGTGGACTCAACGCGCTCGATTTCTGCTTGGATTTCAGCGAGACGCCTCGATCTGTATTTTGGATCATTCGGATCCAAAGATGGTTCAAGAACTTCATTGTTGTTTTTAGTCTTGACTAGAAGCTTCAAGATTCGCTCACGAACGCTTTTGCGTCCGTATTTGATATCATTTTGTCGATTTACCCACTTCTTCAGCTGTCTACGCCGTTTTTGCGTTCCGCCACGTGAATCGGCAATCGCGCTCAGTAGCTCCTCCTCCTCTCGTCGTTTGCGTGCGAGCTCTTGAATATCTAACGGACCATTTGGTAAAACTGTAAATCGACCTTTGGGTATCTCTTTCAAATCTTTGTTGATGACGCGTTTGTCTCTGTCCAAAGCCATGTACGCAACGTTTGTCAGCGCTGGCGGCCTCTCCACACGGGAAGTCTCGCTAAGCGGCTGCCATTTGCGGCGTGCATAAGCCGTCACCCGTGTTGTAGGTCCAGGAAGATCATTCATTGTTCTAAGCTCGTTTCTGACCTGCCGCGAAAGGTTGCCCACCGCGGGAGCGCCGCAAAAGTAAACCCACGGGATCCAGCTTGGAATACTCAAAAAATCAGCGTGCGAGTATTCATAGAGATGGCCAAAGTTGATGAGAAATATCTCAGCGCATGGCCCCGCGAACGCGGTGAGCGACGCCATGAATAAACCTTGTGCGGTGTTATCGAACACGTACCACGTCACAAGTCCCCAGGAGAACAAAACGACGTCAATCGTGTGGTAAGGAATCAAGTTCACCAAAGGCGAGGCCGGCGACGCGAGCACACCACTCGCCATATACTGCAATGCAAACAAAGAAATACACGCGTTCACATTAAACCATCCGGGTTGCCAACCAAGCGAAGGCTGTCCTGGACATGCGTCGATTAAATCTGCCGTCTTGCCGACGGTTTGCCCAGAGCCGCGTTTAAGTTCTGCTTCACGAGCCGTCTTTACGTATGCGCGTAATCGTATGCCATCCAGCGTGGTGTGTCCCAAGCCAATAATAATCGCAGCTACTCCAAACAATGGTGGTACCCACCAACCAGTCTCCAGAGCTCCAGTTTCGTTCACAAACGTCACCTCGAGTAATCCTTTGAGCGCGTTTGGCGTGAGCCAACTAAAAAAATTCCCCACAGGAGAATCCATAAGTGGTTTGAGGACGTAATCAAAGTGCAACACAAGAGGATGTTCGTAATGTAATACATCGAACCTCGAGTGCTGGTGATCAAGCAGTGGCCCTAAGACTGCCCCCGAAGCAAACATCAATCCCACTTCATTAATAAACACCTTTCGCTCGCGCGCCTCCTCCTCTTTCAACACTTCGGGCGTGAGCTCGGGTGCGGCGCGCCGCTTCGGTGCACCACCACCATCACCAAGGGCGTTTGCGCGCACGACAACGACCCTCTCACTCGTGGTTCGCGCGCGTTTCACGCGCGTTGTTATCCCCTCGAGCCTTCCTCGCGACGTCCACGACGACGACAACGACGACGACGACGACGCCGTGCGCATCATCGTCACTCCACCGCGCATCTCGCGTCGTCTCCAACGTCGTCGTCGTCACCACCACCACCCGTCGTCGTCCTCGTCGTCGTCGTCGTCGTCGTCGTTCTCGCGTCCTGGCCTCGCTGTGACGGGCGCCAACGGTCTCCACGCGCTCGACGGCCCGACGGCGTGGCCCGACGTGTACGGGTGTATGTACCCCATCCAGAGGGTACACGCACACGCCCGACAAAAAAAACGCGCCAAATCTGCGACCTTTTTCCCACCGATACACGTGGCGACGCGGTGCGCCTGCCGCGCGACGCGGTGCGGGCGACGACACACGACGACGACGACGACGACGTGAGCGACGACGACACGCGAGCGACGACGCGAGCGATACGCGCGCATCTTCGCTCTCGCACGCGGCACAGCATAGCCCGACCGGGTGAGGCGTGGGGACGATGACCACGGCGCGCGCGACGACCGCGGCATCGTGCGCGGCGGCGAGATACGCGCGCGGCGATGGTGGTGCACGCGCGAGAGAAGATGCGCGCACGCGAGGAGGAGGACGCGAGGTGATGCAGGCGAGGAGAAAGATGACGACGACGACGACGATGACGACGACGCGAGCGTTTACCACTACTCTATGTGCGGTCGATCGTTCGGGGAGGACGCGCGCCGCGGCGAGCGCCAATGTCGTGGATTACGCGCCGGCGCCAACAGTCGGCGTTAACAGACAGCTTGAAACATCAACGACGAATCGGCGACGACAAATGATGCCTGTTCGACTCTTAACTGGATATTCTGAAGTCATCAACACGTTATGCGATGAGTTACGACGCACGAGTGCGGGTGACGAAGTTGAGTTTAGCGTGTACGTCTTTGAGAGTGGAAAATCTTCGCAACGCGTCATCGACGCTATGGTTCGAGCTGTGAATCGCGGTGTACACGTGCGTTGTTCGATTGATGGTTCGCCGGTGAGTAAGTTTACGCGCTGGTGCGAAGGTAGTACGACGTTGACGAGCGAACTCGAGGAGCTACAAACAAAGCTGGGCCGAGAGCGTTTCTCATTCGAGGCGGTGCGACAACCGACGCACGCCAAATTTATGGTGATTCATCGAAAATATTCTCTACCTACAGCCATATTCGGCGGTGTGAACATCGGTGATCGGTTTGCTAACTGGCGAGACTTTGCCATTCGAGCAGAAGGACATGAAGTGGTGCAAGCGATGAGATCGAGTCTGTTTAAAGCGGACACGTCGGGCAGCGCAGACGTGAGAGACGCGGGCATACGATTCATCACCAACCTTCCCACTGGATTTTGTCCACTCGCATGGACGTTTCCGCGCTATAAAAACTTTCCTGGAACGTTCAACATCAAACCGACAATGATAAAATTGCTCGAAGACGTGTCCTATTCGCGATATCGTATCGCCATGGCTTACATGGACGCAGTCGGCGCGGACATGTTGGACGCTATGCTGGCGCGCGGAAACACGTCGCTCACGCTCGTTGTTCCTCGAAATCCAAATGTATACCACGATGCAAATCGTAAGGCGTTGAAACGTTTAGTTCAAAGAAATGCTGCTCGGAGAAATGGAGACTCGAGTAATTTGAAAATAGTCATGCTCGATGACATGCTCCACGCGAAGGTCTTCTTCGCCGAAAGTGACGACGGCGCCGTTCCAGACGTCGCGATGTTGGGGAGCTGCAACTTGAAACAACGTTCGCTCGGGCAGTTTGTCGAGCTGAATGCGGAAATTCAGCAACCGATTTTGACTCGGGCGTTGCGCACGAAACTTGACGACATTATCAACGAATCGTTGCCGATTTGCGACGACGATTTACTGTACGCCGAACCAAAGGCGACGGTGGAGGAGTGGCTCGGATGAAATCGCACGGAGCATAATAAAGTAAAGTGTGTTGTAGAACTGGTAGTAAAACTCTGCGTAATATGTACTGTAAAGAAAGCTGTAACAATCTATTAAATGTCTACGATTACGAATAGTTCTGCGCCGTGCGCGCCACCATCTTGAATTTCTCTCTCGCTATGTTCTATGATTTTCATGGCGCTATACGTGATGGCTTTTATCTCTGTCCCTTGTCGCGTGACACCTTCAACAAACGTGGTTCCACCGACAACTGCACGAATCTCCCACTTCTCCTTGCTGAATTCACACACTTGCACTGAAGTGACGATGAACATCTCGGTGTGAAAAGCAAATAAAAGCTCGTCCAAAAAAGCAAATAAAAGCGTATCCAAATCATGCCCAGACGCGTGAATCGCTCTGTATCGAGAGGTTGGCTCTCGGGCACAGTCCTCGAGTGGAGTCATGTAATCAAACATCGCAAGCGCTGACCACGCAAAAGTCTCGGCTAAATTCACGCCCCACGCATGAATTTGAATATCCGCCGTGTGGTCCTTGTATTCGTATTGCACGCCGCGGCGGCGGCGAATGGCAGCCTCTTCCTCTTCTGTGGTGGTGGCGCTCAAAGCGCGAGCTGCGCGCGCATCGTCTGCGCTGACGTGTTCGCCGTCGTATTCGGGGGCATACCGCACGACAGCTGCATCACCATCCTCAAATCCAAGTCGCACATCGGCGTCGGCGTCGGCATTCACCGTCGTCATCGGCGTTAACGCCGCCGGCGGCACTGGTGCACCGACGCTCGGCGCCGCGCCGCCGTCGCGTCGACGGCGTTTTGGCGCGCGTTGCGGTAACACCTCGTGCGAAAGTACGGCGTCTGTGCCATCCTTCCGTGGGTCATCCATCCCGCGATGGACGTCGACTGGCGCGCGTCAATCACTGGCGCGCCGTGACGGGAGACGAAGCACAGCGCAGCACACGCTGGTGCACATTCGCTGACGCCCGACGATCGCGCGCACGTCGGCGACAAAGTATTTCGTGACGGTGCGTTGCGAAGGACAGCATGTCAGCGAATGATGATGCAGACGTGCCCATGGGTGATGCGGTCGCTGATGCCACCGCCGCCGTCGACGACGACGACGACGACACGCCGCTCATGCCCGCAGAAGGGGAGACTGCGCGCCTATGCGTTGAAGCGAGCTTGCGAGCTATGCAGGACGGTAACGCCGCCCTGCGACTGTGTACGAGTGTTGGCGAGCCGTTCCAGAGTGTGGAGGATGCGTGTTCGAGGTTGATACCATTCCACGTGTTCGCAGCGTCGGGAGATTTGAGTTGGCACGTCGCGCGCGACGACGAGTCGGAACAAGAGTCTAAGTCTCACCCTCAGGATGGTAAGACGGCGGTGGTGTCCAAGCTATCCAATGAAGAGTGCTGGAGGCGAGATGTAGATACTTTTTCAGAGTCTATTCTGGAGTTTATGAATCAAAGTTCTTCGGCGCTTGTTCGGCCGACCAAAGGTCAATACGCCGGCGCTGCGCGCCCAGTGTTATCAACCGAAGAGGTCTATTTGATCGATCGTTTGACGTGTGAATATGCTCGAAAGCACTTCAATGACGAAAGAATTGAACAACAAGTCAACTCTGCGCGTATTTCAAAAATCGAGAACGAGATAAGGCGATATGAGGATTTCATACGCCGTCGCGCCGAAGCTTCAAATGCCGTCAACGACGCAGCTCCTGAGCAAACGCCTCTTCAGTGAGCGCGGGAGCCTTGACTTGAACAAAATCGTAGAAGTAGAATATTGTATAGAAGTTTAGTCGTTTCTAGATTGTCCGTATCGAACGTGATACTAAGCGCATTTCATTGATTATCCTCCTCTGGTGTGTGTGTTTCTCGCCGCGAGCACCATATCCACCGCGATGGGTTTTCCGGAAGTCCGCACACGCAGGCGCTTTCACGCGCGATTTAACGGCGTTCAACAACGACGCGTTGAAACGATCGTGAAACAAAACGCGTGTGTATTCAGCCGTCGTTTCGTGCTCGCTCAAGTCGTCGCCACGACGCTGAGATGAACTCTGCGAGCGTCATTGTCGTTGCCTGCTGGTACAGCGCGAATATCGGTGTTTTACTGCTGAACAAGTACTTGTTGTCGGTATGGGGGTTCAAGTTCCCAGTATTCATGACGTTATGTCACATGATCATGTGTTGCATCCTCAGTGCGGCGGCGAGAGAATTCAGAATCGTGCCTAAACAATATATTAGAACGAGAAGGCACTACTCAAAGGTGGCCATCTTGGCGATGACGTTTGCATTGTCTGTTCTTGGTGGTAACGTTTCGTTGAGATACATTCCGGTATCATTCAATCAGGCACTCGGGGCAACAACGCCATTCTTTACAGCCATATTTGCCTACGTCTTGCTCCAAAAGAAAGAATCTTCTGAGACTTATATGTCGCTGGTGCCAGTCGTGGGAGGAATAGCCATCGCGACGTGGGGCGAGCCTAGTTTTCACTTTCTTGGATTCATCGCATGCCTGGTCGGTGTGTGCTGTCGTGCTTTGAAGAGTGTTTTGCAAGGGTGGCTATTGTCCCCAGTTGGCGAGAAAGCGGAAGACAGACCGGTTGGCGAGACCAAACTTGATAGCATGTCGCTACTCTATTACATGTCACCCGTGGCAATCGTTACATTAGGCATCTGCACGTGCATTATGGAGCCGAACGCTCTTTCGGCATTTCACGAAGCTGCGGTTTTAAATCCGTCATTCATCGCCATTCTTCTGGCGAACTGTTTCATTGCCTACTTGGTCAACCTGACCAACTTTCTCGTCACCGCACACGTCGGAGCGTTGACACTTCAAGTTTTAGGCAACGCGAAAGGAGTGGTGTGTACCATTGTGAGCATTATGCTGTTCCGCAATCCAATTACATTTAGAAGCGTATTGGGATATACGATCACGATGATTGGTGTTTGGTTGTATTCTTCATCAAAAAGACGCAGTGCTCGATTATTGGCGGCGCTTGAAAACGCCAGCAGATCCAAGGTGTGATCTAATTGGTTCGCTTGATAAACTTTGATTATAAATACAAATAAACTACAGTAGCTACAGCACAATGTCATCATCTTCCTCCTGATGCAATCACACATTCAGCCCATATTCGTTGTCCGAGACCTGCGAGCGGTTGCGCCAAGGTTAGTAGGGTGCGGAGAAACAAAACGACAACACATGCACGTTGAGTCTTCGTCTCATGCGTCACGTCGTGCGTGACGGCGTTGAGTTGGTTTCACAAACCAAGTCACCTGTTACCAGCAACTCGATTGCTCAAATAGCGATACTGACAATCAGCATGGTCATCATTGACGAAGTAATAAAGCGTGTTGTGCTGCACTGGACGAGCGTCGGGACGCACCATGATGCTACGGGCACGCGCGCGTGCATTGCCGAAAGAGTTAACGTCATTTCGCTTAAAATCTGCGCTCTCGGTCGTCTCGCAGGGCGGGCGACTTGTGACGCCATTCTTTTCGTGTCTGTCCGCGCTGCACAAAGAAAAGCGCACGCGGTCCCAGGTGCCCCATAATCACACGCGAAAGAGGGCCAAAACTCGTGTCCGACGCCCGCGCACGGCGTACGGGGTTTCGAAAAGCGTCACACCATGAACGCTATCGATCAGCAACGCGTGGCGAACACGCAGCGTGGCTATTTGATGGCGATTCTCTTTTTTTTCCTCTTCTTCTCTGCGAATGACTTTACACCCGCAAAGACGCGGCGTAATGCTAACACGGGTATCGCTGGTGTGAATAAAGCATCTGCAGAAACGTCCCGAAGACGGGACGAAGTTCGGGACAAGGTAGGCTTCTCCCTCGAAGTGGCGCTCGCGCGATTTCCCTTGCTTTGTACTGCCCTAGACACTTTCTACGCAATACGCGAGATATACTTGTCGATACTCACGAATCATTCGTCATCGATCGTTTCATGTGTAGGTGATAATAGATTTAAGTGAAAGTAACGCCGCGCTGGAGGTGGAGAATCGCAAATTACGTGCATCCTTGATCGGTATGCGTGAGGCGCTGAGGAAGCGCGCGGGTGATGATGACATCAAGAACTTCGACTTGGCGTACAACCTTACGCATCTTCTTGGTGTCGCCACGAGCGCTACGCCACAATTAGAGGGGAGAGATATCGCCAGCGCGCGTCACAATCCGGAATTGGGTAGAGACGGTAACCAAGATGTTGCGGAAAATGACATTCCAAGCGTGTCCAAGGCGAGGAAAGTTTTGCGCACGTAGTGGCACAGAAGGTTGCCTTAGATTTGCTATAGATTGATTAGGTGATTAGATCGTTGTACAATTAATGTATTTGACGCACGCATACGCTTTGGCATCGAAAACTTTCTCCCTCGAGCACGTGGCGCGTAGATATCAGTTTCGCTAGCGATATGCGGAGAGTATCTCCAACCAACTCCCACATTGTACGACGAAGGCCGCGTGATGATGGTTACGACGTCACCGTACGCGATGCGCGCAAACACGACAAACGCGACATCGACGTCATCGCGCTCCACTTACGCTCATGTGTCGCGTCACACGCACACAGCGCGTACGTCGCCGCTTGTGGCACCACAACGCCACAACGAGATATCGCGCTGTTTGCGTACCTCGACAATCATCACTCGCGCGTCCAAGGATGACGGACGACGCGTCAAAGGTCGTCCACCCATTGACGGCGAACGCGTACCGGGCGAAGATGACCTGTACTACGGCACATACTCGAACTTCTTCACCGATCCCGCGCAGATCAAAGGTGTAGTGATTTTTTGTGCCTTCTTAGCGTCGTTCTTTTCGCTGGGAAACATTGGTGCGGCGGTGATTCTTCCGATACTCTACGGCGTCGACTCTAACTTGAGTGATTTCTGCCTGCAATCATTGCTTTTCGGGTACTACTGCAAGTGAAGGTCATCGCGGCGGGTTGCACGAACGCGTGCGTCCAAAAGTCGTTTCGCGTCGCGTCCAAGTTGTGGCGGCAAAGTAGACAGTAAAAGGTCTTATGTGTTGTAATGTATTTCATAAGTGCGTGCGCTATGTTGGCATATAATCTAATGCGTATCGTTGTGCTAAAAAGCAATACGACATTGCGGTCTTCTGACGCGCTCTGTCGGTTGCCGCGGTGAACGGAAGAACGCGAAACGTCGCGACATTTCATGTTCATCGCATCGTCTTGCAGCTCACTCGAGAACCTTGAGTCGCAGCTGTACTCTTGTCTAATTTACGTTTCCCATGCATTGTGACGTTTTCCACGGAAAACAAACGCAAACCGCTCGTTGTCTGCGGCGACGATTCAAACGACGCGCGGTTAGTTTGGTGGCTCGGGCGATCGCTCGCGTCATCTTGTCGCTTCAACACACTCGCTCGCCTCACTCGTCGTACCTTCTTCACCCCCGAATTACCTGCTAAGATATGTTTACCCGGAGTAAGTTTATTCTACGTGAAGCGTACCGCTCGTCAGTCGTCGTCCCGAGTCATTTGAAATTTGAAATCCACTTTTGCCGCCAAAAATCGTGCGGTGCGATCGAGCGCTCGCGCGTACCTCGAGCGGCGTAAAGCGACGGGTGATGTCCACCAAAACCGGTCGCGACGGCGTGCGCGACTTCCGTCGCGTTTCTCCGCACTCGCCGTCGCGGTCGGGGACGGCGATGACGCGGGCCTTCTCGCCGTCGTCGTCATCGTCATCCGCCCGCACCGCCAACCACGCGGGCGGCACGTTTTCCTTGTCCATCAAACCGAATGGGGTGAACGTCGCGTGCACCGCCGCGTCGCGCGCGGGCGTGATTGGGGAATGCGTGCGGGTGGCGAACATTTTCAACGCTGCGTTTCAACGCGCACGACTCGCTCGCGCACGCACACGGCTGACGCACGCGCGCCAATGCGGCGTCACCCGTGTGCGCGAGCGTTGGTGCCTCCAACTGTCCGATTGGGCGCGATACGAATCGGCTTTTTTCTTCACACCAACTCCGTGAACGGCGACGAAAGCGATGATCACAAACGTAAGGTTATCGTCACTAACAAAACAAACTAATATTGAATATCCTATGCCTACACAACGTGACCACGATGGTGATGAATGAATGAATGAATGATACGAGATATTCTGAACTCTTCAGAGACCAAGATCGCGTTCCAACTGGTTCAAAATTTCATCGTCATGCGACCGACGAGGGGGGTGGCCTCGAACAGGGCTACCGAGCGGTGGCGAGCGCATACCTGGGTTTCCATAAGATTGCTGCAATCTGCCGTCGTCGTAGCCGCCGCTGTACGCCGGTGACTGTGGGCTGTATTGCTGTTGGTACATGTGCGGATCTCCTTGACCGTACTGCTGTTGCTGTTGAAACATATGCGGAGCTCCTTGACCGGACTGCTGTTGCTTTTGGTGTTGGTACATGTGCGGGGGAGCTTGACTATAACTTTGCCCCATGGGCGGTATTCCTTGGCCAAAAAACTGTTCCTGCTGCCCTCTTTCTCCTCTACCGCCACCAGCAACTGCACCTCCGCCGCCGCCGTAATATTGGGACGGCGACATTTCTTCCGTTCGATGTGGGTTTCCACGATGTCGATGACCACGCTCGGATTTTCGATGCCGTCCATCCCGATCGTCTCGATGATGACGGTGTGATCTATGCTGACGCTCATCTCCCTCGCGTTCGTGATGATGCGAGCGGCGGTGGTGTCTTCCTTCTTTAGACGCTTTCAAGCCGTCAACATCCATTTGACGTGACTCATGCGCTGCTCCATTCACGTTGTTCAGTCCATCATTTGCGGATGGAGGCTCACCAGATCGAGGTGCGCGGCGACGTTCATGCTTCCGTCCAACTTGAGGAGCGCCTGCCGCCGCCCTACTGTCGCTTGGGCGCCGGGGCCGGCGCGCTTTTTGTTCTCCATCTTGGCCGATTCGCATCGCCGCAGCAGCCTTTGGATTAATCATGGCACTGACTTCTTTCCATCTACCACTCTTCATGATTTCCTGCTTCAATGCGTAACAGGGTTTTGAATACTGTTCCAGCGCCGACCAGAGCTCAAACGCCGGCGCAACGAGATGTGGAGAATGCGACGCGAGCACTTTGAACTCGTCGATTGTAATAACCCCGTTATCGTCTATGTCAGCTTCTTTAATTAACGTGGCAAAACCTTTGACTTTAACGCGGGCGCCAGCGCGACCTAGAATTACGTGACGGTCGTGCATCGCGTCCGTGTTTGCGCTACGTCCCATGTAATTCATGGTGTTATATAAAATGTTCTGAAACTCTTCCGAGTTCATCGATCCCGAGTCATCCTGATCGAAAAGCCGCCACGCAAAGTATATGTGGGCATGCTGATTCGAAGTGAAGAACTGCGCCAGGCAGAGAACGAATTCCAGGGCGCCGATGTCGCCGTCCCCAGAGACGTCGAACAAAGACAGCAGACGCGGAAGGAATACATTCGACGTACGCAGGCTAAACATCGTCGCAAACTCAGCGATACCGATCGAGCCAGAGCCATCTTTGTCAGCTTGTCCGAAAATCTGAAGCGCACTGTTCACTGTGGATCTTTGGCAGCCTATGCGAGTGAGAGTATCGGAGAGTCGTCGCAGTTCCCCCGATTCAGGCACCTCACCCAACGTACTCGCAAAGCAACCCATGGCGCGACGATGCGCCAATCGATGTGCGCACACGCGATTAGGGTAGTAGGAACACCAAAGCACGGGCGTATGCAACGCGTTGGTACGTGACGTCGATCACAGCCGCACACTGACGTCGAAGGCGTCGTCGGAATTATTCCCGCGGCATTCGCGCAATGTTTATGTCCACCTGGCCCGTAGCGCCTCCGAGTCGCATTTAACGCCCACGTCGCACCATCAAGGTGTGCGAAAAATACATGCACTCGTCTGAACCCTAGCCATCGGGGACTCGAAAAATGGCGCCGCTCGAACCGCACATCACGCCGCACGCGACGCGTCGACGTCGTCGATACGAGCGTGAACACCGCGTGCATACGTGTATAACGTGTGTTTACAATGTCTGGCGCACCGACGAACGCCGATGGATCATTCGCGGCGGCGCATTTGTCGTATGGATTGAACCTGCCCAAGAAGAAGCCTGCGGCGAACACGGCGCACGGTGGGGCGCGAAAACCGACGCTCGCGGCGTTCGCGTGCGACAGCGAAGACGATGAGGACGATGGTGGTGGCAATGGGGGCGCAAACGATGCGGCGGCGCAAAGAGCCCGCGCGAACAAGGAGGTGAAACGTCAGCAAGAAGCACTCTTGGCGAAGCAGAGGCGCGACGCCGAGGCGGAGGCTGCGCGCGCGGCGGCGTTGAACCAGGATGCCAGCGCGTTCGAGTACGACGCCGTATTCGATGATATACAGAAATCTCGCGGACAGAAGGTCAAGGCTCTGGATGAAGAGCGAGTGGAGCGAAAGTCAAGATATATTGGAGACCTCATTGCTAAAGCCGAGGCGCGCAAGGTTGAAAGCGACATTTCCTACGAGCGTCGCTTGCTCAAGGAACGCTTGAAGGATGATCACCTGTATGCGGACAAGGAAAAGTTCGTTACCGCTGCTTATCGTGAAAAACTTAAAGAGGATGCAAAGTGGCTGGCGAAAGACAAGGTCAAGGATGCGATTGAGGAGGAAGAAGACGTCACGCGACGCGGCGATATGACGGCGTTTTACTCAAACTTGATGAATAGAAATTCAGCCATGGGTGGAGACATGGCAAAAGACACTCGGCGTGCGGCACCCGAGCCAGAATCTACATCTAAAGTATCAAGTGAAGGTATGGTTGAAAAGTCCCAATTCACTAGTGTCGCTGAACGGGAACTCGAGTTTGCCGAACGAGCCAAGGCGAACCAAGGTGATGCGCGCGACGAGCCAATCCCAACCGACGTTACGTTTATCGAAAGGCAAACTAAGCGCTCGGAAACTAACGTAGACTCGAAATCTCCTGCGGTTGAGACTGCAACTACACCAAAACAGCCCGATCCTTTGGCTCGGAGGAATACGGATGATGCTGTGAGCGATGCGAGGCAGCGCTACCTCGAGCGCAAACGAAAAGCGGCGAGCAGCGGTCAATAGACACAAAACGCCACGCGAGTAGCAAATGAACATTTTAGCACCCTATATTAGAAGTCAGTAGCATTCGTAAAGGTAGTCATTACAACATCAAAGCGCGAGTTTGCCTAATCGATCGACAATCATTTGTAACCATTCTCTCTTTGGTTCTTTCTGCAAAGGAAACAAGTGGTTGCCCGCGATTTCAATGAGCTCAAACGCGCCAGTCGTGTGCATCTCCCAGCCTTCAACCATTTCTCGCGTGATCATCTTATCGCCCGTGGCGTAAAACGTAGTGAACGGGAAATCAAAGTTATCCTCGTCGATGTGCACGTAATCATATTTATCAAACAAATGAAAATCGCTACGCATCAACGGATGATAAATGTTCCACATCGGGCCAAAGATGAGTTCGTTGACGTCCCATCGTCTGCATTCGTCTTTGAAAGTTTCATCATCCAACAAAGCGTTTACACGCCACGGTCGCGACTTGTGTGGAATATCAGGGAATGGAAAAGCTGAAAAGAAAACCTGACGTGGCATTTGGATGCCAACTGCTCGCAAGGCCATCAACAACTCAAAAGCTACCCACGTACCCATGGAGTGGCCGATGCACACGTACGGCACGTCAGCGAGTACGCTCGCGACGATTGGCAGTAATTCCTCAGCCACCTTGTGAATTTCAAAAACGAAGCTCTCATCTCTACGATTAGCGCGCCCAGGAAGCTGCACCGCGAGCATTTCGGCGCCATTCTGCTTGCACCATTCCAACAGAGGACTAATCGCGCGCCTCGGACCGGTACCCTCGCTCGTGTACATATCCTCCGTGTTTCCAGCATTCGCAAAGCACAACACGCGCAATTTGGGTAGTTTACCACCATCCACGCGCGTCTGCGAACGATCGAGACCAGGAAACCATCGCTTGAACGCGTCATCCAGATTCACATTTGGCGTTTTCGTGCCATTCGAACAAAACCACGCGCGCACGTCGTCTTCTGTCCACCACCACACGCCTTCGCGCGGAATCGCCGGGCACTCTGGGTATTGCTCTTCCAGCACGTCGATGAGGTTAATTTTTCGTATGGTCTTCGCATCCATGTCGCGACGTCGAATGCAGTACGCCGTGCTCTGCGTTCGCACGCGAGCGTTTTTTTTGTTCCTCAGTCCAGCTCGTCCAGCGAGGTCGTGGGTAACGGTGTCTTCAGACCGGCGCGCGCACGAGTATTCCGTCGCGTCCAACTCGTCGCGCACGATTTTGTCATTCGTACGCATAGCCGCGGCACCCGCACCGAGGGCGGCACCGCGAGCGATGCGCGCATCGACGTCGGCGTCGGCGTCATCCGCGCCAGGGCCATTCGTGGTGGTCCTTTCCCCCGCCAAGGCGCTGAATGAGCGCGCGATGACGAGTGCGCAGAGTGAGATCGTGCGCGTAAGCACACCGCGGTTTGCTGAACGCGCCAACACGCTCGCGACGTGTGCGAAGAAGGAGTTGAGTGCGGGGAAGATTAAATCTCTCATGGGCGTGTCGGATGCGATTGCTTCGCTGAACGCGAAGCGGTTTCAAACATTTGAAAAAGCTACGAAGAAGCCGTGCGTACTGGCATTCGATGGACCTGCATTTAAGCATCTCGATGCGCCATCGTTCACCACGGTGGATGAGGTTGAATATTTACAGCGACACTTGCGGATTTTATCAGGGCTGTACGGGACACTCAAACCATATGATGACGTCGCGCCGTATCGTCTAGAAATGGGTACGAAGTGGGCCGCGGGCGATGCGAAGGATTTATACGAATATTGGGGCGATGATATTGCCAATGCATTAGTGGACGATGTCGAGGCGTTGGCGAAAGAATCGAATTCGTCGACGCCTTTTGTCGTGAACTGCGCTTCGCAAGAGTATTTCAAATCGGTCAAGTTGGATGTGTTGAAGGCGCGCGGTGTGCCGGTCTACACGATGACGTTCCCAGGCCCGTCAGTGTATGCAAAGCAAGCGCGCGGTGCCATGGTGCGGCACTGCGTGGACGCTAAGGTGCGCGCACCGGAAGATTTGAAGACGTTCCAAGGCATGGATGGCGCGTGGCGGTTCGATGCCAAGGCGTCAACCGAGTTCAATTTTGTCTTCACACGAGGCGCCGCAACAAAGACTGCGACGGCAAAGCGTCCCGCGAGCGCGACGAAAAAGACATTAGATAAATCAAAGCGCGCCAAAGCTGGTGGGTGATTCATAGTCGATCGATGTATTGTAAACAAACCAATGAAAATGAAATATGTTACGCGCGCCTGCTCGGCGGAAAAGGTGCAACCAGCGACGAGAGCGCCTGCACACCTCAAACGTAGCCGTGCGTCGCGCGCGAAACCACAGTGTGAGAGCACCGTGCGAACCTCACACGACACATACCTACGTCGTCTACGTGCACGACGCACACACGCGCGCGTCTCTTCGCATACGTCGCCGGGTGTCGTTCGCCGATCCGACGCACTCTCGTGATTGGTGTTGGCCATGTTGAGTAAATCTTCGGGCGTCTTGGGCACGATGCTCAGCCCAGATGGGTTGCGCATTATCGCATGCGTCGTCGGGGTTGTCGGTTCGTTGCTTGTGTATGGAATTTTGCAAGAACGCATCATGACTCGGCCGTACTCGGGCGAACAAGGGGAAGAGTTTTTCAAGTTTAGCGTCTTCTTAGTGCTCAACAACAGGATACTGTCCGTATGTGCGGCATCAATAATCTTGATGGCGACTCGAGGCAACGTCGCGCCCGTCGCGCCGTTATACAAGTACGCCGCGGTGAGCGTGTCTAATGTTCTGGCGACGACGTGTCAGTATGAAGCGCTGAAGTATGTATCGTTTCCGGTGCAAACGTTGGGCAAGTGCGCAAAGATGATTCCAGTGATGATTTGGGGCTACTTTATCAACTCAAGAAGGTACGACGGCGCTGACATTTCTGTCGCTGCGTTCATTACGCTCGGATGTACGATTTTCGCCCTCTACGGTGATGTATCGAGCAAGGCGAGTAAGTCTGGCGCGAATACTTCGACGTACGGCGTGGGTCTCATGCTTGGCTATCTCGGATTTGATGGCTTCACATCAACGTTCCAAGACAAGTTGTTTAAAGGATATCAAATGGAAACGTATAACCAAATGATTTGGGTGAATACATGCAGTGCAGCTGTGTCATTTCTCTGGTTGTTTAGCGATAGTTCTATCGGACAAGCTTTTGATTTCGTTGGTCGCCACCCCAAAGTCATGTACGACATCATGATCCTGTCCACGGCATCCATGCTCGGGCAATTATGCATTTTGTACACCATTCGCGAATTTGGTGCGCTCTTATTCGCAACAATTATGACGACCCGTCAATTCCTTAGTATCTTGCTATCTTGTATCATTTTCATGCACCCGCTTACGCTCCAGCAGTGGGGCGGCACATGCATGGTATTCGGAGCGTTGTATTACAACGCATTCATCAAGGCGGGACGCAAGGCAGCGAAGAAGAGCGACGCTGTGAAGTTGGATGGCACTGAAGATGAAGAATCCGATAACCTCATCGCAAAGCCCGAACGTTAGAAAATTGTTGTTGTAGTAGAAATGTTTAAGCGAAGAAACACACGAAAGAAAGAAATTCAAACACCAGCGAGCTCGTTTCGTATACGATTACAACACTAAAGTGGAGGAGCTCAAGCCTCTTGGTACTTTTGATCATCAATACAACAGGAAAAGAATCCACCGGACGCATGTCCAGGAGATTCATTGCTGCCGCCATCAATTAGCCTTGCCGTGCAAGGCGGACAACTTCAAGTTAAAACACGTATCCAACACAATCAAAACGTCAAAACGCGTATTTCCTCTACAAGGAATACGAAATTAAGTGATCAAACTGACGCGCGATCAACGCGAGTTTGCAAAACAGATCTCGATCTTGGCCCATCATGTATTCAAGGGATTGGGTACCGCTGACCAGATCAGTGAGTTGAGCCGCGCCGAGAACAGTTCGCAACACGGGACCTTCTGGGATGTCCACAGGTTGACCAGTGAGACATCTCTTGGCGGCCACGCGTCGCTCTTCATCGGTGCTGTCTTCGGCGATGAACTCGGAAATATCCGCGTGCATCAAACCATAGACTTGCTTAAGCTCTGGGGTGGAAAAGTACTCGCCCATGGCGTTGCGCAAACGCACAGAGACGATGGTATTCACGCCGCCGTATTGCCATTCGTTTTCATAGTCAATGGGCTGAACAAACTCCAAGTCAGGAGTATGTTGTTGCGCTTCTTCCCGCATGGCAAAAACCCAAGAGCGGAGCTTGTCTTCAACAACAGAAACACCACCAGCAGCGATGGTAGCTTCATTCAAAGATTCCATCTCGTACAACCCAGCGGCCCAACGCAAAAGCAAACCAGTGTTACAAAACCCCGGTGGCAATGCGTCGTGAAGACGAGGAAGAACTTGACCGACGTCGTATGACGTGAGATAAGACGCACACGCTTCGGCAATATCGACGATCGCGCTTGCGGGTTCAGCCGCAAGTTGCTCGTTCATCGTCGCCACGTCTCTGTGAGAAAGAAAGACGCCACTTCCAAACGAAGGACCACCATAAAACTTGGAACTCGTCATTAAGACGGGACCTTGCTCTCTCAACCAGCGCGGGATGAGTGATGGGGCGCTGCGCATTTGGCATGCATCGAGAACAGAGATGAGACGATCGCCGAATTCAGCCTTGAGGCGTTCTGCGACGCCAGGCGACGGAGCGCAAAGACCAGTCTTACTGCCCGCCACAGTGTGAACGACGACGATGGTGGTGGGATCCGATGCAAGCGCTTCGCGAGCGGTCGATTCGACTAACTGATCATAATCTTCAAGAAGATCACCGTTCACCGTAGATCGAGCCACGAGTTCGATAGCTTTCATGTCACAAAGTTTGTGAATAGCTGGTAACTCTTGGCCATCAGCAACTGTGTTGCCTCCAAGCGGTACAGATTTGGAGAAAAACGCGCCCTCGGACGCTTGTCTGGTTCCACTGCCAACTTCGCCTGCACAGCACACGATATTGATTACCTTGCCTTTGACGTCCGTCGCTCCAGCTTCGCGCTTGAGCGCTCGAGACGCGAGGACGGCTTGGAGTAATGGAACCATTTCAGCATCCGTACCCGACGGGTGGATGATCATCTGCCCAGCACCATCGCAGAATAAAGCAGTGACGCGCTCGCGGACTTCTTCGGAGAGCTGCCCATCAGCTTTTTCTTCAAGCGCCCAAAGACGAAGAAGCATATCACGAGAGGCTTGCAAAGCGCCCGCCGTCGGAGAAGAAGAAGTGCATGTGCCGCGGTGCAATAACTCACTTGGGCGAGCGCGCATGCCAGTGTAGTACTTGTTCAAGCGTGCAGGACCACTGAAAACTGATCGATCATCGCTTCCTTTTTCCATCAAGCAGATGAGACTTTCATCGATAACTTGTTCCTCGAGAGCGCGAACGAGACCGTGGAGGCGACGCGAGCGAATTTGATCCGCAGACATGCCTTCATTCTTCTTCGTACGCGTCTCTAACGCCGGAAGAGGAAATCGAATTTCCGCGACGAAGCCGCTGCCGTTTGTTTCCGGAACGAGGTTGATCAATCCCTCGTCGGCATTTGCGACAACAGTTGTGACTCGAGCGACGTCATCCAAGCCCTCCATGCGAGGAGAGCCCATTAAAAACTTCACCGAGTGTTCGCCAGTGGGTAAAACGTTGTACGAGTACACGCGGAAGTGGGGAGATTCAAGCAAAAATTCTTTGAACATTTGCCCTTGTGCCAAGCCGAGCATGAATATCTCATCCTCGCGAGACAATTGAGCGTCGCTCGCTGTTTCGACCCAGTTGTGGGGCGAAATCTCAACCAAGTCGCGCATGCGCGTCACACGCATTTTCGCCTCGCTTTTCATGGTGCCAGACGCGTTCACACCGCGCGAACGCTCAGCTTGTGCGCGAACGCTTACCACGCGACATCGACGCTTGGTCTTTTGTTGATTGAGTTGCGCGTCACACGCGCGACTCAACACGCAAGTCGCCTTGTTGGCGCTCGCAAACATGTTGAACGTTTGACAACGTTCTTTAAATATCAAATCTTTTCGCGCACCGCAAATATCGGTCACGCGTAACTCAGCACCTCAAAAAAACGGGACAGGCGGCCGCCTCTGTCCCAAAGTTAAAGAGAGGTGTCGCGCTCAGAGTCGAGCGGAACGCGCTCGCGCAACACACGAGCCGCGTCCGTTGAACTCTCGTCAACGATGTCGTGCTCTTAATTAAGCTACGACGGTGACGAAATCTGCGCAACCACAATAATAGCAACACGTACACGCCGTTTGTCAGTCATCTCGCTCGTCATGCGCGCACCCATAGTCTCATTCGCGTCAAATCACACATGAAAATATTCCGTTTTCAGAGGCACAATTAAATTATATCACCCTCACCCACGCGCGGCGCCACCGTCGAAGCGCGCACACCGCCACCACCACCGCGCACGCGTCGTCGATCGTCGTCTCAGCCTCATCCGCCCGCGTCCGCGCGCGTCGCCCCCCCGCGCCCCGTCGCACGCGTCGCGCGACGCTCGACGCACGCGACCCCAAAGCCCCATCGGTGCGAAAGGTCACGCGCGGGCGTGCGATGACCGAGACGATGCGCATCGCGCGCCGACGTACCTGTGTGTGCGCGTGCGTGAAAGATCTCGTGAACGCGACGCAACGATGGCGTGCGCGTGTGCGGAAGGCGCCGGCCCGACGAGGACTTGACGACGTCGACGTGACCGACGACCGCGAACCCGGCACGCCGACCGGGACCGGAGTGGGTCCCATGGCCGAGAGGTCATCATTGGTCGATTCAGAAATTTCCAGAGTGTGTGGGGGGGTTTCGTGATTGGTGGGTGTTGTTTTCACGCGAGCGCGAACGACGCGACGACGACGAAACCCAAAATGACTCCCCAAATTTAATTGCAGCACGATGTGTGCGTGATGATAATATTAAAATGAAATATGAATGACGCGATTATCCGTAGATGGATTCGTAGATGGAGGCGGCGCGCGCGCGATGCTTTGGGGCGTTTTTACCGCCGCCTCGACCGGCGGTTCGTCCGCCTCGACCTCCGCCTCGACCTCCGCCTCGTTTAGGACCAGGGGTGGAACCAAACTCGGTGTATGAACGCTGCGGAAGTTTTATTTTGTTTGGGTAGTTGAGATTTATCTTGTCGCGCAAGTCTCTGGGCATTTGGCTGGGGTCTGCGATGTGCGCGGCGGGGACATCCTTGAGTTCAGGCACCCAATGGCGGATGTATTCCCCTTGTGGATCGTAGTCCTTGGTCTGCTTGACGATGTTGAACTTGTTGATGCGACCACCAGTCATGCCTGCAGCGGCGCACCAGTTGCCCCAATTCGACGCCGTATCATAGTCGAGGAGGTAGTGTTCAAACCAGTCGGCGCCGTGACGCCAATCGACGCCGGCGTCCAGCGCAAGCCACGATGCAACGTTTTGTCGACCTCTATTGGACATGAACCCGGTATTTTTGAGCTCGCGCATATTCGCATCAATAAGCGGGTAGCCTGTCATGCCCGATTTCCACGCCTTCAACGCGGCGTCGTCTTCTCTCCACGCCGCGGAGCGATTAGAGCACGTGCCGTGCAAATGGAAAATCTTATTTCCATATTTGAGCGCAAAAAACTTATAAAAGTCGCGCCAAATGAGTTCAAAAATTACCCAATACGTGCTCTTATTTTCCATTATCTCACTCTCGTACTTTCGAATCTCACTCACGACGTATCGCGGGGAGACGCATCCAAGCGCGAGCCACGGCGCGAGCTTGGTGCTGTAGTCGCCACCCAACATTCCATTTCTAGTCTCAAAATACGTTTGCAAAAGTTTGGACTCCCACAAATAATACTTAACACGTGCCAACGCTTGAGACTCACCTCCCTTAAAGTCCATTGCACGTCTTTCGTCGACGCCATTTGAAATCAACGCGGCACAGTCCTGCGCGAGTTTTGGCGTCGCAAAGGGCAAATCGCTCGGCTTGGGAAACCATTCGAAATTCCCCGCCGATGTCGGCACGCTTCCGAGCGCGCCATTGGAAGGCGACGGAATCAAACCTCGAACTTCGCACTTAGACTCTACTTTGTTCCTAAACGGCGTGAAAACATCGGGCAAATCGCTCAACTCAAATGGCAAATCATCGATGTGGTACAACGTCGACCCCCAGATGCGCTCAAATCGAGCGTCACCACCACCCGTGCGCGCTACCGCTTTGCATTTCTTCTCTGCGCGTACATCCATGTCTGTTTCTTCGCTCGTCACTTCGGTTTGCGTGAGCACAATCGTGCGTTCATTCGCACCAGTAAGCGTCAATTCTGCGACAACGTCTTCGCTCTCGCCGACGCGCACCAATAAATCGCTCCCGAGCGCCTTCAACGTCGTCTTCAAGTCCTCGACCGACTCTAGGGCAAACTTCGCTCGCGCCGCACCTAAGCGAGCCACGCCGCGCTTGGATGTCTTAAAGAACGTCGGATCGAATACGAATACCGGGACCACTTCGGCGCCGGACGCGCGTAAAGCCGCCGCCCGCGCGACGCACGCGTTGTCGTGCACGCGCAAATCATTGCGGAACCAAATCACCACGCGCGTGCGCGACGGCTCCATGGGATCGGACGTTGACTTTCCCATCGCTCTCGCCGGTGCTGTCGTCGACGTTCTTGTTCTCAAACGAATGTCAGCAAAAGCGCGAGAAAACGATGGTGACGTCAACGAAAGCGCAGTCTGTGCGCTTCTCGGTGCGGTGGCTGCAGGCGCGGTGAATGCGTACTCGCGCGCGAGAACGCGAGTGAAATGCGATGAAAAGCGGCGAATGATCGCTATGCGCTATGCGCGAGCTCAAGCGGTTTTCGAGTCCTTCGCGAAGCGCTCGAAAATGAAGCTAAGGTGGCGCGTCGAAGTGCGCTTTTTCACGTGTTAGATTATTTTACCCCATTCTTACAAACTACCGCTTATGCTTCTTCTTATTCTTATTCTTGAAGAAAGCTTTGTCTCTGTTGCGCTTTTCTACGTTTTCAGCCTTGGCTTGCGCGCGTTCGCGTTTCCCACCACCAAACTGCGTAACAAAGAGCTTGCGAGCCTCCGCGGTCTCGCTCGGCGCCGAACGCTTCTTGGATTCTTTCACCTCTATGTGACTAGGTTTTAGAGGCTGAAAATCTCTTGGAGCGCCTGAACGTGCGATATCTAACATCGCTCGTTTCGCTCGTTCTGTTTCTTCGATGTTCTGCAATCGAACTTCGGGTGCGACGGCAACTTCTTCGATGCCCGTGAGCCACTTTTCGTTTCCTCGGTTGTCGTCCCCATTTGACGGGCCCAGCGCGCCACCACCGCCACCACCTTCACCATCATCATCTACAATCTCGCCTCGTCGTCGTCTGAGCTCTTCTTCCACGTAAGCCGCGGCTCGTGCTTCTTCGGCGGTGCGCAATCCGAACCCCGCGCCGGCGTCTGAATCCGCGTCGCGCCCGTCGAACACCACCCCAGCGCTAGCAAACATTTGCGACGTGCCCACCATAGCGGTGACGTGTCCTCGTGACTCATCGTCTTTCTGCGCGTCGGCCGCCGTCGCTGCCGCCGCTGAAGGCGTCGAGCGCGAGCCTCGAAGCAGCGCTTCGTGGTCGAGTCCTTTCGCGCGCGTGCGCGCGAGCTGCCTCGCGCGCGCCTGCGCGAGCGCGTCTAGCGCACCGTCGCCGTCATCGCGCGCGTTATCACCACCACCACCGACGCCACCGGCGTCGTCGTCGTCGTCGCTCGCCGGTCGCTTTTTGCGAATGTTTCGCGGTCGCGGCGGCATGTTTGTGACGACTTCACATCGATGCACGCGCGCGTTATCAGCGTCGTCGGTGTCGATTGCGCGCGTACAGGAACGCAGAGTAAAGGCGCGCGCGTTGCTTTTGCCTCTTCCTCGTCGTCGTCGCGAGCGCATTCGCCGCACCGTGCGGGGTACATCGACGACGCCGCGACGACGACGACGGGGACGATGTCAGTGCGTTTGCCGCCGCTCACCACCTTAGAGGGCGTGCTGTTCGACCTCGACGGCACGCTGTGCGACTCCGATCCCGTGCACTTTGAGGTATTTGACGACATGTTCACCGCGCACGGCGTGTGCGCGCCCACCGGGCTTACGCACGACTTTTTCACCGCGCACATCGCCGGTCGAGCGAATGTGGATATATTCACCGAGGCGTTTTATCCGAATTTAACGCCGGTCGAGCGCGAGGCGTTGGCGGAGGACAAAGAGCGAGCGTTTCGTGAAAAGTTGTTGTCGCGAGAGTTGCCAAAGGCGAATGGGCTCGATGCGCTGTTGCGCGCACTCGATATGAATGGCGTGAAGACGTGCGTGGTGACCAACGCGCCGAGGGCTAACGCGGAGGCAATGCTGGCGCATTTGGGATTGAGAGAATATTTCGGAGAAGATAGATTGGTGATTGGGAGTGAGTGCGCGCGCGCTAAACCAAATCCAGATCCGTATTTAGAAGGTTTGAAACGCATCGGTTTGACATCGAGCGAAAAGTGCGTGGCGTTTGAGGACTCTCCAGCTGGTGCGCGCGCCGCGGTGGCGGCAAACATCCCAGTCGTAGGTATCTTATCTTCACAAAATGCCGAGGCGTTGATGAGTGCTGGATGTGCGCTGTGCGTCAAAGATTTTGCCGCCCCAGAGCTCTTCGACGCATTCGGCGCCGCCGTTCCTGAATGATTTGGTGGTCATTCGCTCGCCGCGCCTTGATTGTTTGTGTATATCATCTCACTATAATTAATCGCTAGTGCTACCTATGATGCTTGCCACCTATTTCATATCAAAGTGTTACAGACGCGAGCGCGGCGAGACGTTGGAGACGTCAAGCAAAGCTTTTATCTCGTGGGCGTCGAGCGCGTTCGATCGAGTCGTCGGCGCCGCGACGACGTCGTTGCTCTGGTCGCTCGTAACGTCCAGCAGAGCTCGTCGTGGAATCATGCGAACGTCAACGAATGTCATGGAGAAGTCCCCGGCGGCGCCGATAGTGAGCGGCATCCACGTCTTTTCATCCGTCGTTGAACACATCGAGTCGCTCGGTAACGGCGCGCCGTGCAAAAGCGGCGCCGAGACGTATATGAGCAACGCATCAGGCGATAACACAGTTGCTGACGATGTAGCACACGCCCATCCGTTTACCGTGGCTTTGAAACGCGAGCACGTGCGAGCGTCGATGTGTGCGCCGCGCGCGAGCGCAGCGACGCGCGTTCCATCGCGCGTCAATACGCCCACGGCGCGAATAAACGTCGCCGATGGCCCGAGGTGCTGACGAAGCTCAATAATGCTGCTGTCATGTTGCCTCGATGACATCGCAGGGGATGAAATACCGTCATTGTCGTCATACGCTACAAACGACTGCGGCGCAGCAATACGAAGCGCGGCGATGAGCCGCTGTCGGTACGTCTTCATCGCATGAGCGTACACCGCGCTTCGCGGTTGGCTGAAACTCGCCGATTCTCTTAGCGCGCGGCTGACGGCTTCGTTCGCATTCTCTACTACGGCAAGATCGTTGTTGCCATCATGGTCGTCCTCAGCTTCGTCGTTATCGCCATCAGTCTTTACTACAACGCGACCGTCTTGCAACAAATATCGCGTCGGCACAAATTCGCCAACGTAACCAGGGCGTGACTTTAAAATTTTCACAATCCTGTCTTCGGGCATGGCGATATTGGTGAACACATCGGCCCAATCTCGGTCGTTCACGAGCTGTGTGAGCTGTGCGTTTCCAAGCGGCGGGCACGCGAACGCCACACATCGAACGTGCTTCGCCGCCTCGGGGCGTCTCAGGAGCAACATCAACGTCGCCAGCGTCGCCGTGGCTCCTCCCAAACTGTGTCCACACATCACCAGTCGTCGACCGGATGCACGTGCGCGGTCGTACGCCACGTCCATCGCCACCGATTCTGCGCGGTTGACGAAGCCGCGATGCGCGCGTGCGCCGGACGCCACCGGCGTCAACCAAAAGTTTGCATCAGATAGTAAATCCTTCGCCGTCTGTGTGCCCGCAAAAGCGTAGAATACCGCATCACACGTCTCCAAGACGAGCGCTCGCGCAGACGACGTCGTCTTCGATACCTCCACCGCCTCAAAGTAGTAATAATCTTTCGCGTCGTCGGTTGGCGTCTTTTTCAACCACGACGAGAACGTGCGCTTCATCACTCGCGCGAGGAACGACGGCGGCGGCGGCGGCGGCGGCGACGGTTGTTGTAATATTGGCGTCACCATTCGTCGTTCGAGTGACCGTAACGCGCGCTGCACATGTCTCCCATCGCCATCGTAACTGCATTCGCACGCGCAACAGCTCGCGACAATGTCCAGCGCCTGCGCGTCGTCGCGCGCACCGAGCGCGCGCACGCACGACGCGTGCACCGCGACTCCCGGCGGCATGATCCTCGTCAGTCTTTAGTCTTCACCATAGGTCGTGGCTTTTTGTGAGGCGGGTGCGCGCGGGGTGAAGACAGAGAAACAAGGTTGTTACATTGAAAATATAGAGTTGAAATTACGCGTCGTCGGTCCAGGTGCCGATGCGGAACCGACCTATGCGTATGGCGAAACCAAACCCACCACCCGATTGTTGTCGTTGATTGAGGAGGCCGTCGCTGACTTCGGCGACGCGTCTGACGAGGCGCCGGGCGCGACCGCGCGCCTTGGTTTGAAACTCGCTGAATTCGCGCTTCAGGACGTCAATGGCGTCAACAATCAACACATCTTTGACGATTTCAAACGCACTCATCTCTGGGTTTTCCTCGCGAATTTGAGCAAAGCGTTTGAGCACTCGCGGCGCGAACATGGCGAAAAGCGTAAACACGACGCCGGAGACAAAGCTCGCCACAAAGACTTCGACGCCAGAGAGCCCAGCGGCGACGGCACTGCGCGGGTGATATCGCGAATTCAGCGGTGCACCAATCTTTTGCGCCGTTTTCCACGCCTGTGACGAATTTGGCGGCGAAGGTGAAAAAATACTCGCAAACAACTTTGACTTTTTCTGCGCCAAGTACGCCTCGCGCGAGGCGTCGCCAAACACCCCCGTCGGCTCCACGCCTCTGGCTCGCTGCCATTTCTTCACCGCCTCCGTCGTGCTCGGGCCAAAAAACCCCGTGGGTAAACCCGTTGGAAGCTCTAACATGGATTCTCGAATCAACATCGCTTGCAACGCGGATACCGCCGGTGCGCAATCGCCCTCGCACAACCGCCTATCACCCAAGTTGTGGACTTCGATGCCCGCCGCGCGCAGCGGCGCGAGCTCGCTCTCAAACGAGCGCGTGTACGAGGACGACGCCGACGCTGAGGCCGACGCCGACGCCGATACCACCACTACAGACGACGCCCCGCGCCGCCGTGGCTCGCGACCAGTCCTTCGCGCGCACGTAAAAGCTGCATCCGCACCACCTCTCGCGCGCGTCGCGTCGACGACGAGGCGACCGCGATGAAGGCTGCGACGCGCGCCACCACCCGTCGTCCTCGTCGTCGTCGTTCCTACGCCTCCGCGCGACGCCGTCGACGCGGTAAACATGGCGTCTCGCCGTGTCCCGACGTCGAGGACTGCGGTGCGCCACACTGTGCGTCGTTGAGTCGTTGAGCATGTCGCCGCCGGCGTCGTCGTCGTCCGCGCCGCCTCTGGCCCTGCGCATGGCCCTGCGCGAACGATACCGCGGCACGTTCGTGGATGGCTTGCGCGACGCCAACGCCGCGCACGCGCGCGAACACGGCGTGGGATGGACTGAACGGCACATTGAGCGCGCGTACGATGCGCGATATGCGCGCGATGTCAAGGCGTTGTGGGAGTTATCGACTGGTGGTGACGATGACGATAATGACGACGATCGCGCCTCGCCATCGTCGCAGTCGTCGCACCCGTCGTCGTCTCAGCAGTCGTTTGATGGATTTGTTTTTGAATGGTGCGGACGCTCGTTTGGCGTGCGCGCGTTGATTGAAAAACGAGCGTGGGAATTGATGTGTAACGCCGAGGCGGGACGTAAGAGTAAGACGAGCGAATGTTGTGAGCTGTTTTGTGCGTTCGTGCGCGGGGGTTATGACGAAGAGGCGTTGTTATTTTTCTTATATTGTCGTCGGTGGGCGCAGGCGGCGTTGAGCGACATGGTGAAGCGAGGAGAACGCGTGACGTCTTCTTCAGTTGATGCGTCGACAGTGGCGGACGTGAGTGGGATTAACTTGTGCGAGATGTCTCTTGATGTCAAGCAAGCGTTGACAATTGTTCGATTGATCTTCGTTGGTAGCGAAGCCGAAGGCGTCGGCGGGACGTCGTCTTCGTCTTCGTCTTCGTCTTCGTTTCTTCACGCCACGGTTCGGGCGATGATTGATGACGCGTTCAACACCGATTGGGCCACGGCGCAGCGCGCGACGACGCCGAAGAAATTAGCAAGCAATACGGAACCCGTACGCATGGATGTTTATAGACTTTTGAAGATGTTGTTATCGGTGTTTGTGGACACGACGCCGCCCGCGAATGCGGGAAACACGCCGTCAAAGACTCAAGGTTTGGAAGCCGCCATGAATGCCGTCGCTCTCGACGACGCCACTGGCACACCATTGAGTGAGCAAAAACAGACGCAAGGACACGAAGCGCCGCCACCGCCAGCACCCATCGATCGATCGGCGGAAATTGCGAGATACGAACTCGCCGTCCGCGCGGCGCTTGCCGACGCCGCGAGCAAGTACGCCGCCGCCGTGTTCCCCGCCAAGGTACCGCGTGCGACGATTGCCGACGCCGAAACTGAGCTCAACGCCGCCGCACAAGACTTATTAACGCGTATCATCGACAACGCCTCGGCCGACGGTGATGAAAACGCGGACATTGTCAACGAAGCGCCCGCGGCGTGCAAGGCGTACGCGCGCGCGAGATCTTCGCTCCTTTCTGGTGCTGGCACGCCTGGTTCTGAATCGCCCGCCACGGGATCGAGCACGCGTGATATCGCACGCGCACTCCTAGCGACGCCTAAAATGCGTCAAACCATAGAGCCATTGCTCAAGAACGCGGTGGAGGCGTTGAAATCATCGTCATCCATCGACGCGTAAATTCTAGTCATACAATGCATAGCAGCACTCTATCCACTTTTCTCGACATTGCGCGACGCGTCACGCAAGAATAATCGCGTCGTCAAGAGACTGCCCTGAGTGACGCACGTGTATCACAGCATCTTCATCATGTCCTCACACCCGTCGTCGTCAGATGCGGCGCGACGTCGCGTGGCGTCTATAGCCAACCACTTGCCGTCGTCATCCACGCACCCAGAGCAGCCGCAGTCTCGAGCGACGTATGCGAGCGCCACGGGTGAGCCCACGTCGTACGAGCGCGTGCACGGGGACGTCAGTCGCGAGCCCGTGCAATGGCACGTGTGTTCGCCCGAGGAAGGGCCACTGCGCGACGTTATTTATGAAAAGAGCCCCGAGGGCATCGCGCGCGTGACCATCAACAGGCCCGAACGGCGCAACGCATTCACCCCACGCACGGTGAAGGAGATGCGGTGGTGCATGGATGATGCTCGAGATGATACGAGTATTGGTGTGATTGTTATGCGGGGTATGGGGGATCTGGCGTTTTGTAGTGGTGGTGACCAGAGCGCGCGGGGCGTGGGCGGGTACGTGGACGCCAAGGCAGGCGGCGCGGAGACCACGCCTCGATTGAACGTATTGGATTTACAGATGCAGATTCGACGAATGCCAAAGCCAGTGATTGCTTCCGTTGCGGGCTACGCCGTGGGTGGTGGGCACATCTTGCACATGGTGTGCGATTTGACCGTGGCGGCGGATAACGCGGTGTTTGGGCAAACCGGGCCAAAAGTCGGGTCGTTTGACGCGGGATACGGGTCGACGCACATGGCGCGATTGGTTGGGCAGAAAAAGGCGCGTGAGATGTGGTTTTTAGCAAGATTATATAACGCCACCGATGCCTTGCGTATGGGATTGGTGAATACTGTGGTGCCGCTAGCGGAGCTTGAGACGGAGACCGCGGTGTGGTGTCGCGAAATTTTACGCAACTCGCCCACGGCGATTCGCTTGTGTAAGAATGCGCTTAACGCTGCGGAAGACGGCCAGGCGGGTTTACAGGACTTTGGTGGCAGTGCGACGTTGCTGTTTTATCAGTCCGAGGAAGGTAATGAAGGTCGACAGGCGTTCTTAGAAGGACGCCGTCCAGACTTTTCCAAGTTTAAGCGCTACCCGTGATTTACATTTTTTAATAAAGTGCTGCTATAGTTGCTCTTCCGCCTTCCGCTTGAGCTTAACGTCTCTACGATCTTTCTTCCGGCTATTTCTTTGGTCTTCACTCATGATTTTCTTCGTAAAGCACGTCGTGAGCGACTTCCCTGCGGCTTCGTCGGCGCTCAACGTGATTTCTAAACCATCCAAAACTTTACCCTCTCGCATGAGCACAGCAGATGTGGACCCGTCGTCGTTAGTTTTCAATCCAACTCCAAACAAAAGCATCTGTCGATCGAACTTGATGCTCTGCGGGGCGTGTTGCCACTTTGGGCCCCAGCCGACGAGGAACAGCTTGGGAACGCCGCGAAATTGCGTGAGGTGCACGACGCCGAGCGTGTCTCTACCCTCCAACGCGACTGCAACGTGAGATCCCTCATAGCGCGTCGCAACATCGACGATAGTCCCATTATTGAACGCAATTGCCGCGCCAGGATCGGTTTCTTTACCGCTTGCAGCGTCCCACATGCGTAAATAGCTATCAGCGCTCGCCGAGATGAATGTGTCCTTTGTCGTCCACTCCTCCAGTACCTTGGGTTTCTGCACGACTTTTCGAACGCACGAGACGTGCGCGGTGTGTGCATAGCAAAACGATTGAATCTCGGGCGCTGAACCAGGAAATCGCATTCGATCTCCTGGTTTCGGCATCACGCTTACTCGAATTTTATTTTCTCTATCGCCCGTCAAGACGTATCCCGTTTTCCCACCCGCCATGCATTCCAAATCGGTAATAATCGTCGAGCAATGCCCGAGAACGAGCACGGGGTCGGCGCTATCGTCCACCGCGCACGCGTGTACTTCACCAAACTTATCAGCGCAGAAATAGTGCTTGGAATCGTGCGTGAATGCGGCGGCGGAAACCTTTTTGGGCATGGACACCGTGCGCGCGCACGTCCACGAATCCGTCGACCACAATTTGACCATTTTATCATCCCCCGCGGTGATGAACCACTTGCCGTCGTCACTGACTTTGAATACACGAATAATTCCCGTATGTGGCGTGGCATCATCCTTCAATTCAATCATCTTCGCCGGCGTCAATGGACGTTCGCGTCGTCGTTTCATGCGCTTGATGTCGTCTTCGCTCGAACTCGACGAGTACCCGCCGTATTCATCATCCGAATCCATCGCATCGTCCTCACCATCGTCACCACCACCACCACCACCACCATCATCATCATCATCGTCGACGTGCACACCATCCATACCGCGCCACTCCGCGACGACAACTCGCGTACCGTACGCCATCCCGACGCGCAACTCGTACGCCTCGCTCTCGCTCTCGTCCTCGCTCTCGTCCTCGCTCGCGTCGCTCTCGTCGTCGTCACCACCACGCACATCACACCGTTGTCGTCGTTCACCCTCAAACACACACATCATCGCCCTCGGCGCGGCATCGTGCGCGCCATCCACCACGCCCGTCGCCCGTCGCCCACCCACCGTCGTCGTCGTCGTCGTCGTCGTCGTCGTCGCCGCCTCCACGCCCCCAGCGCCATCGCCATCGCCATCGCCATCGTCGTACGGTGTCCCGGTGCGCATATCTATCCGTAACAACGCACTCAACGCATCCAACGCCTCGCGCTTGGCGTCGTCCTCATCGCGCGTCTCGCGCGTGTCGTCGTCGTCGTCCTCGGCCGCCATCGCGCCCAGGTCTGCGGCCGTCGCTGTGGCGTCGCCTTTGGGCACATTCGGACACGCGGCGTTTTTCGTGTGTTGTATCGTCGCCGGCGCGCCGTATCGTCGTACTCTATGGACTGGAAGACCTATGGACGTCGTGTGTGTGTGTGTATTGTAGTATTGTATGGATGCTATGCCCTATATATGTCCATGTCGACCACGGCGCGCCTCGTCGTCGCGACAGGTGCGCGGTGGTTTGAATTCGCCACAGCGCGTCACGAGCGCGCACGGAACGCGCGCGACGTCGAGTGAAGGCTGGGCGCGCGCTGTGACGCGCGTGCGTGGGGGTGGTTGAGCGTCATGCCGCGGTTGACCGAGCGACAACAGCTCGCGGCGGCGATGGCGGCGTCGGCGGCGGATTACGCGCACGCGAGCGGGACAGCGGTGGAGATGGCGAAGACGACAA
>JACLAB010001271.1_pt1 | contig 43198 bp, 23 predicted proteins | sample 8027921 | NCBI WGS metagenome assembly JACLAB01 (sample SAMN15725117, study PRJNA655200) | protist metagenome | isolation source: fluorescence activated cell sorting (FACS) single amplified genomes of... | place: USA: West Boothbay Harbor, Gulf of Maine | collected 2000-07-19 | reverse complement strand
GCATTTTGTTGTCGCTGGATCTCGTCTCAATATATTAATTCTGAGACCGCAATATTTTCATTTACTGGATGGGTATGTAACGTCCAGCATAGTGACGAACTTCAAACTCAAAGTACAATTACGAAATTCGCGAGTGAAATCTTTGGGCAAGGAACGTAAAAACCTGAATTCAGTCAAAAAAGAAATGAAGCATATCGGAGCTGCCATGTTGAGCGATAATGCTGATGCTCAAGGTGGCTCCGAAATGGCTTCGTCGCGCCAATCAAGGTCTCAACGTAACTCTTTAGACGATTCATCTTTGCCTGTAATAGCAGGAGCCAGTGGGAGCGAAGAAGAAAAAAATAATGGGCAAAAGCTGTCTGGAAGTTCAATTGCTGGTGTGGATTATGATATTGAAGATATACCTATCTATTTAGATGGTGATTTTGACCCATTCATGGTACTGGATGCATGTAAAACTGATCGTGATTTAAAAGCAAAATTAAACGTAATGCGTGCCTTGCGTCGCCCTAAGTCAGTACGCGCGAAGGGCAAAAGCACTGAAGGCAGTCGTGAACCAGGGTTCGTTGAGCTTTCTCTCATAGACTCAAAATCTGTAGAGTTTTTACAAGGTACAGGCAATGCTGGATCAGAATATGCCGCGGAGCGCTATCGACTATCGCGTTCTCGTGATGGTGCGCGCAGCCGATCCTCGTCTCCCCAGAAGAGGCATCCCCCAGGAATTGAGGAGGTGCAAGAAGAAAGTGTGTCCTTGTTGAACGTCAGTCTGCCTGCACTGCAAACGACCGCAGTAGCTTCCGTTGCTAGTCTTGTAGGGTCATCGGTTGGGCCCATGGGGTCAGGGGGTGCCGCTTCAAGACCTGGCTCCTCTGCTGGGTCCTTTCTGCGAGGCAGTTCGAGTATCCCACCTTCTATGAGTTATGTGGATACAACAGATGCAAGTGTGCGGCCATTGTCGCGGAATGTCAGAGATGGGCAAAAGATTTGATAGATAATGTAGATAAGTGTGTCAATTTATTTTCAGTGGAAATTATTATAAGAAAAACAGTATCTATGAGACAAGCACACCACCCACTCCGAAATGAATTGCTGTGAGCAAACCGTGTCTCATCTCATCTTCTGTCTCGTATTCAGGCAGCTCTACACTGAAAAAACACGTGTGTGCAACAGGTAACCTGCCTGATCCCGATGTGAGACGCATCTTAGTCGTAAATTCTTTCAGAGGAGGCAGTCTCGAACGCCCCCATGCAAATCTAATAAACGCACTTTGCTCTTTGTTGGAGAGACTCTCCATCACTTTCCAGAACCACGCAACAGTACGAGTGCTAAGACCAGTGCTGCTCGACTGCTGTTTCCACAACGCGATATCAATTATGGGATTTCCGCATACCAGCACTTCGAGCTGGTCCCAAGAGAACAATTTTACTACGCGCTCTGGTATCACTGCTTCGAACCCCTTGCTCATGGCTGCTACTTGCTCGGAAAATTCGTTCATTCTTGCGTTTTCCATGCGATCGCAGAACTCATCCTTATTCTCGTAGGTCACCACTCTGCTGTCACTTCCCTTGTATAGCTCCCGCTCCACCCCATCACTGCCGTTGTACGTCCACCGAAGCGTATCACTGTACTTCGCAAAGAAAGTTTCTTGATTTATTATGCCATCTTCGTCGCATTTCCGTAATGCCTCAAGCAGCTGACAGGAGATCGCATCCATTGCACTTAGATCAGCTAGCGTTAGCTCTTCGCCGCACAGAAGTTTCCATACCATCGAAGGAAATTCGAAGGGAAGCATTAGTTTTGCTCGCAAGGAGCAGGCCATCAACTTGCCAACGAATTCGAACATTTGCAGGGCTAGAGGGGTAGTGTGTGTGGGATTCGGAACAAATTTCTCACAATTCATGTGAGTTTCATGCTGACCGTTCGGACATAAAATGAACAGGTTGAAATGGTCACTGAACAGATCTTGGCACATAGCGCTGATGCCTTCCCTGAATACTCCTCCGGCGTCGATCCCGCTCTCTCCTACATAGTTGATTTGGAACACTCTGTCCACTGCGAACAAATACTTGTACGCGATGCTATCCTTGTCCTTTAGTTGAGTGAACGCTTGCACGAACACACACTGAGAGTTGGATGGGTCAAACTCGTTTTTATCGCGGCTAGACATAGCAGTATTGTTATTCAGCAGGAGACTGGCAGGAAGCCCGGGCCCACTGCTGGCTGCAGTAGAACTGATTACTTTCTCAAGGATCGGTACCTTGGTACTCAAGAATACATACTTGCTGCACTTCCTTAACATCGCTCCTATGCTCTGCACATCGCTATTGCGAAGATTGATTAGAGGTAAAAGCTCTTCCAGAGATTTGTTGAAAGATTCAAGAAGCAGGATACGAGTCTGAATGTCCACTATTGTGAAGTCCTTGAGGATTGCAGAGTACTTGTATTGCAAGAACTTCTTCGGCAGCGCAAGATTCCCTGGATTAGAAAAAAAAGTATTACCTTCTACCTCATTAGATATGGAATTCAGGTACTCCAGTATGATGTTGTCCGCCGCAGGTGTCCAGGCAGCTAATCTATCCTTCATCACTTTCGGGGTGCAGATGATACCTTCAGATGCCATCGCAGCCTCCACCCTCGTCTGGAACTTGGCTTCATTCGTCAACTTGGCTCTCATAGACAAGATCACGACGTCCCTTTGCACACTATATACATCACTCTTGGATGCCGCTTTAGCGGATTTTTTTGATTTTTCAACTTCAGGTTCAGCACCCTCTGCAATTTCGGATGCTGCTTCACCTTCCATGCCTTCTTGGGCGTTCTCGCACATTTGGCACGTGTTGTTTCCGAGGGTGTTGATATAAGTGCAAGTAGAGCACCACCATCCAGCACTCTCCGCTGCCCCTCCCCCTGCTGGGGTGGCCCCTATGTCCTCTGGTGCGGCATATCCACACACAGTGCAATTAAGAGTCCCGGTGGGATTCAAGAGGGTGCAAACTGCGCATGCCCAGACATCCCCCATGTGCTCGCTGAATGTGCTGACTGCGCGATTCATCTCAGGAGCATTATCGGAATCAGATAGCTTCCAGCCTTCGCCTGGTTCGGCTTTACCATTCTCTTCCTCGATTTCTGCAATCTGTAAAGACTCTTGTTCAGGCTCCTCATCCTTATGCCCCACAATCAGCATGTGGTACTTCAGAGAGTTCCCAGAAACCTTAATTTTCTCTGGATTCGGCGTGTTCAAGTCTGTAAAACTTATCACCTTTGGTTCTGACACACCTGGCAATTCAAGGAACACGATAACACTTCGCTGGCAGTTCTCTTGTTCGAATTTGGGTCTTTCGACAGTAACATCAGTGCTGCTCGCATGAGGCAATTTCAGAGTACCAGTCTGATATTGTAAGCCCAGTTTATCGCTCAACTTCTGAATACGGTCCATTGCTTCCTCGGGGCTCGGAGCAGAAATCTTTTTTTTATTCTTCGATTTCTTGTCTGCTTTCTCGTGCTTTCCCTCTCCGGCATGAAAAACGAATGCTGCACCTTCTGCTGGGTCTTTTACGTGTTTAGGTTTATCAGTTGCATCTTCTGCAGCGCTCTTCTTTATTTCATCTCCTCCGGGCAACGAAACATCAAATGATGATACAAACTGCTCCTGTTTCTGTACGAGGAAATCTGTGACTGAAACAGCCCCCTCCTTTCCTGAATTCTTTTTATCTGGTGACGTTTTCAAACATTCTGCTTTCTCGTTATTTTGAGCAATATCATAGCGCTCAGTCTCTTTGCTTGCTTTTTTATCTTCCCTAACTTTCTCTGCCTCTCCAGTTTCATCTCTAAGAGCTTTCAAAACTTGTAAATCCTGGGTGAAATTCTGAACAATATCTAAACGCTCTTGCGGGGTTAAGCAAAAAAATAAATCGTTGTTCGCGACGGATCGCTTTCTCTCTACTTCCACGCATGCCTCGGCACTCTCATAACAGTCGTTTGATGCGACTACAGTGAATGCCCACCCCCAATGGCCAGCATCATTAGCAGGAGGCTTGTGCACGTACTCCACTTCTTTCTTTTTCTCCTCCCTGCCTTCTACTTTTTTATCTTCAGTCTTGTTGGATTCTTTCGCTTCCCGAGTACTGATCATGCGGTATGACACCACCAGTTCAGGTCCTGTGAAAGTTAGACTCTTCTCCACTTTAAGCACATCTGCCTTCGTGTGGTCGGCCAGAGTGATGCAATCCACTGTCTTGCTTTCCGTCGGAGTCTGAAACACCAGAGTACCTGCACCTAGAGCAATTCTTCTATCAAGGTACACATTCAATGATGTGGCCCCGGGGAAAGACACACGTCTCTGAACCTCGTATTCTACAAGATCAAGGAACGATTTCTCGCCCGAACGAATTAAGCACCACCCTTCAGTAATAGGATCGTGCTCTTTGAAATCACGTAATTTCTTGATCTTCTCGTACATGCTTGGGGCGAGTTTCACCCATCCCAGTTTCTCTTCCATGACTTCCACACAGTCTCCAGGGAAGCTATCCCACTTCAGGCACCCTACTGGTTCTGCCGATAGCGAGTGGGTTCTGCGGACGTATAGGCCAGCCACGGGAAGATATTTTCGATTCATAGCGTATTTCTTGGTAGCTGAGCCTTTGTTGGGATTGAAATCTTCAAGAGCTTCTCCTTCTGGCACAACAAACGGGTGCTCGCTCTCCATAAATGCGCTGAGCGATGCAAATTCATACCAAATTCTCGATAATAGAATCTTGGGGAATGTTGGTTTAAACTCTTCCCCGAAAAGATGCATCTCGGCGTCTCGCTGGGAGCTGTCTACGCCTGCACCTAGAGCAGCCAAGAAACCTAAGGCCTGCTTCAATTTCCGGGTTAGTACATCCTTGGCGAAGATGTCTTGCAGGCGATCTTTTTTGCATAGGAATTGTCTTTCGACATCGTCAAATAAGACATTGTGATCTAACCACCAGGGGCGGTATGTTTTCTCTGGAACCACATATCCTACTGGTGCAGGATTCCAAACATGGTTGATACTATTTACTTGCATGCCCCGATCTACATAAAACCTCGAATCCGCAATATTCGCACCAGCGGGTTGGGGAGTGGGGCCGCTGTATTCGATATGTCCGCGATCCAGACTTTTGCGCACTATATCCAGATAGGTACCAAAACTTGTGGATGAATTGGCTCTTTGTGCTGCCAATTCATGACCACTTAAATACGCATTATCGATAACGCCACTGCGATACGCAACCCACTGTTTGAATTCCTCGCGCGTATTTTTCGATACCTGTGCAGACTGTACTTCTACTACCAAGTCCACGAGCTTCAGCATATCATCGGATAACTGAAAACTGCTAGAGCTGGTTGATCCTATTTGAGTAGCACGATGCAAAATAGCTTTGCAAAGCGCGTCAATCTGAGACAGTGGAAGATTTATATCCTTCTCTTGAGCCCCTCGAATCATCTTGATCAGAGAAGGCACGGCCGTCAGGGGGGCGGGGGCGGAGGGCGATTGAATAAAGTCTACAATTATTAAGAAAATCGATGGACGCAATACCTTCTCCTGGGTCCGTGGATGGTTCAGAAGGAACTCCAGAACATCTGTAGCCCAACATGCAGATGCAAGTTGAAGAGCATCTTCCTCGTTAGCCCATTCTCCTGACAACATGTTCGAAATCTTGGTGTTGAATGAATAACTCGTTCCCACACTTAAACTAGACCATTTCGGATTCTTCGTTTTCCTGCCACCTTTGAAGTCTATGCGGCCGCTGCATGGGCTGGCGAAGAAAGATCCCAAGCCATTGCGCGCAGACCATATCGACATCTTGTCGCTATTCGTCACCTTTTTCGAATCGAACAACTTACGCCCCAACGGACCTTCTGTAACGGACCACTTCGGGACGAGAACTGGGCACCGGAGCCCCAGGCCTTCCGGGGTGGGAGATCCGCTTGATTTGATGGCAATGTCTCCCATAGACACGTACTCCTTGTTCTCATGGGTTGGACGGTAGATGGTGACCCCTTCTGCACTAAATTCCGCAATTTTCACGAATCCAGTGGGGAGCAAGCACTGACTCAGGTCTACAACCATGGAGCCGCGTGGCTGGCGGGGGTCATTGGTAGCAATATCGCACACAGATCTTTGCGGACATAGGGTATCTTCAGGGCCTGTGTTCAGCACTGGATTCCATATCCACAACCCCTTACTAGATTCCGACCCAGATGCTTCAAACCCTTTGACTTTTGGCCCTGGAAGCTTTGCAATTAGTTTGAATTTTCTTGTTATGTTCATAATCAGATCTTTCAGCGGTCTGACGATGAATTGGTAACCCCACGAATTAGAATCCTCAACTTTTTCTTTGATTTCCTCGCCATCAGGCGTTGCCTTCTGTCCTATCTCCATACAGCCATTTTGGGCCTCCATTGGCCGTGCGAGAAGTGGCTTCCACTCTACCCCTTTATACATGCTGTCATCGCTATTGATCAAGGTTTCTATAGTGTCAGAGTGGTAGAACTTTCTTTCTCCAAAATTGGGTCTAATTTTGACCGAGTTATTCGACAGACTTATCACAGGTCTTACCCGATACCTGGCATCAGCATCGTGCACAAGAGTTGCTGGTGCGGTTTTGAACCAAGTTCCATTACGAGAATAGGTAGCAGTACAACGGCCTGTCTTGGGGTGTAAATAGAAGAAGCATCCGATGCAATCATCCGCCTCCCATTTGTAAGATTCGTCTGGCGTTCCTACAAGGTCGCCTTGGCTGCAAATGAAACCATTGCTAGAATATCCGAGCGAATTTTTGTCCACACCGAGTATCTCTGGGACCTCAGCGCTAGTGGCGTCTATGTACTTAGACCCGACCATCCCTATTCGTACAGCATCCGTCTCGTGCACAGCTAATCTTTTTTCTTCGACACTCATATTTTCATGATTTGGTACGGAGATGATGTCTACTTCAAAGTACCATCCACCTGAATCTACTGGCACCATATCACATAGCGCTATGATATTAGTTGGATCTGCCACTTCTTTGTCTTTAACATTGAAAAGATTGGCTAGAGTGTCCTCTTCCCCTAATCCAATGGGTGTAGTATCTTCGACCTTCGGTTTGCTGATGTAGCCATCATCGTCTACTTTCAAACTGCCACGGGAGGGAAGCAAGACCATGGGGGGCTTATCTCCGCCCGCAACACTGCATTCAAACCGATAATACAGGCACGTCGTATCACTAATAGGGAGCGACTTTGGAAACGGAGACACTGAGCTACCTCCAAACTTGACGCTTTCCTGTGTTGAGTTACCGGCGAACGTGTATTTTGGTACGTCTTCGGTGAAATCGCTTTCAGATACATATATTTTCAAGGCCGCCAGCGCTGAGGGTGTGCAACATTTGGGGTGAAATTTGATAATCGCACCAAACCAATTAGAAGGTAGCTCGATTCGACCTGAGGTCGTGCATGGGGCGGTGAAAGGATGAGGAGAACAAAACATTAATTCTTCAGCCTCAATGCTGTGCGAGTCAACTCCATGCGCAGTGATGCTCCCACTATGGGATCGCGCAGTTCTCAAGCTTTGAGAGCCAGCTCCGCAATTCATTCTGGATAAATAGGGTTTATCTGGCCCACTAGTAGTCCCAATGGGCAAGTCAAAACCTGCAGCAAGGCTAGAGAAACTTTGCTTCATATCATCAATTAGAGCTGACACGACTTCGCTTTCTACTCGATTTGCAGGACCCAAAGATACCATATTCTCTCTCTTAAGGTCTTCAGGAGGAGGGGGCATTCTGAGAGTAAGAGGAGTGGGCACTGAGGGCAAGTTATCCTCACTCTCTCCTTCCATCTTGATCTGCCCAACATTTGGAACATTAACTACCATACCCACGTCAAGACTCACAGAGCTGTAGCTACGAGCTCGGCTCAGCAGCGAGCCGCACATAGATTTGAAAATCTCTTGGACTTCACCAGGGGTACGATTGCTGCTGGCGCTAGCAAAGCTGTCTACGCTCGTAGCAGTCGTGAGCTTAAGTAGACTTAACCAGTCATCTACTTTTACTGCATCTTGAACGAGGTTTAGGCTATTCTCAAGCATGAGCTTTGCCGCAATTTTGCGCATTCGCAAAATGAATCCAGCCCGGTCTAGCAAAGGAATCTGTTGTTGTGCAGGACTGCTCGTTGGGTGGTCGAAGAAGCAACGTACGACACGAACATTTTCCACATCTAAGATGTCGTAGAGGTCCATTCCCTTGCTATGATCGTAGAAGTTCAACAGAATCGTATTACCTTCATCGCTCTTGTCGTCAGCTATCTGACATCTTGTTCCGATTCTGCCAAAAGCAGCATTTCTGGGTAGAGGGCCTTCCTCTCCAAGTTCTACGACGTATGACTTCTCTGTCAATACAGGTCCGGACGGCATAGTGTCGGATTCTCCTGCACTTCGTCTCACAATTCTTTCAACATCCATATCATAGCACGGGGAATCAAGTCCTGGGACAGATGTTAAGAAGTTTTTATCATTATCTGCGCTCGCTTGGTCTAGGATCCCAGCCAACCTCTGATGGTCTCTTTCGTCATTGCGCTCTTCAGATTCCCAACCGGCTGCTCGAGATAAAGAAGGGGTGGCAGACGAATTGTCTTGGATCCAATCGACCGCAGGGGGGTTGCCCGAGTTGGGATCTTCGCTAATTAGCGCCTGGAGACTGCGACGTGTGACCTCCTCGTCTGCCATGTAGAACTCCAAATGATGTAGACATGTGGAGATATGCACACCAGTTTCCAGGGCTAGCCTACGGGCAGTGCCGAGTCGTTCCTCTCTGCTCTGTGCGTCGTGAGATAGCATAGGCTCTGCAGCAAGAGATGCTCCCAATACGAGAGAAATGGATTCAGCTTCTACCCCATCCTCCTCCGTTTGCGTTTCGGCAATATTCGCGGGAGGCATGGCAGTGCGTGTATCGTCGTGTTCTACATCAGCCGTACTGTCGATAGACTTTTCACCAGTATCTGACGAGGCTCTAGTGCACGAGACTGCTTTGTTAGATCGAGGCTTTGGGGATTCAATTACTCGTTCTAGAGCTCGCCCCTGAGTTTGACACCACATGCGAGAGATGTTCGCCAGGGACGGGAAGTGCTTCATTCCTGTGGGTCGCAAAGCTACACTGATTATATCTCCTACGATATTTGCGTCTTGTGTGGCATCAATAACCATATCTGGCTGTTTCTCCATCAGCACCGATACCGAAGTGCTCACCAAGTAATTAAGTCTCATCAAACAAGCACTCATAGCACTGGAGTCACCAGTTCTCGAATCCTGCGCGTGTCTTACTAACAGAGCTTTGAGAATGGCTATCATTTGTGGCAGCAAGGGTTGCGATAGACGTGCGAGATCTACGTTGGTTCCTTCACAAGCAAGAGTCAAAGATGTTCCTTTCACAGACTCTATGTTCTTTGTAGAGGCAGACACTATAGGCATGCCTGGAGTTTCGAATATTACTTTCGCTTCGTCCTTTACTTTAGAGCTCCATATTAGAGTACCTAGAGCTTTACTATCACTACTCACCACTGGCACCCCAGGTCGTATTGTACCAAGACCGCAGAGCACACCAATGGCAGCGCACGCTGTCAAAATAATACCCTCTTCATCACAAGTCAAGGTGCGCTTTTCCATATTTTCATTTATTGAAGATAAAACCATGCCAGCATTGCGGAGACAGTCCGTGATGTTACAGGCAATCAGCTCTGTCCAAATTGGAGCTTCAAAAAGCCCCTGTATAAGAGATAGATGTTGGTCAGCTTGCAGCAATGCTTGCTGCCCAGCGCCATGAGGGAGTTGTTTGAACGCATCACCACCTTTCTGGGTGTAGCCCACGCCTAGAGTGTCGCGGATACTGAACAACAAGAAGCGCACAAGCCCATCTGGCATACGGCGCTGTCGCCTCTTGTTCACCTGATTCTGGGCATCCGTCGCCAGGGCCACCTGATCTCGCAACTCCTCTGATAGGGATAGCTCAACTTCTTCCGGGGTCATTCCAGGAAGGATCTTTTGAAGGATAGCCCCAGCCGTGACTTTGATACGATTGCTACCGTACCGCAACAGCTGCAACAGTGCTGCGATTGATTTTACTTTACTCACTTCTTTTCTGAGCGATTGCGTAGACCCCATTATCGCAGCTAATGTAACAAGGTGGCTGTAGAGCACGCCCTCTATTTCTACCACCTCAAGAACCGGCTTCACACTCAACTTCTGTGCCCCTGTGGAGTCCATTGTAGCCAATCGTGTTTGATCTTCGTCCCCTTCGTACTGTTCAGGATCGAGTTGGATGGCCTGGGTAACAGCTATACTTTGGGCAGCTTCCGTGGGTGGGGTTTGGCTCATGGGGAGAGCCGACTTTACCTCAAGTCCGAGAGTACAAGAATTGCCGCTAGCGTTACCAGCAAACTTCGAGTGGTAGCACGCGGAATTGACATGGCAGTTGCTTAGGTACGTCGCTCCAAGGATAAGCTGCTGCATCATTGCTGCAGTGATGCCCTTCTGCAGAACCACTCCGTCCTCACGGGTGATAAACTTTGGAGTACCGTAAGAGGACACTCCGCGCATCAGCACTGGAGTTACCAGCGGTGCTGGGATTTCACTATCAGAAGCCAGTGCAGCAGTTTTCTCGTAATCACTGTCACTGTGACAAGTCGTAGTGAGAATGAAACGCATTAACGTGGATGCATATGTTCGCAGAGAAAGTAACTCTGCTTCATATGCTCCGCTAGCTTCGCAGCGCGCTTGCATATCGCGAATCTTGCTAATGTACACACGCTGCTCTTCCTTCCAAGTGTCAGTGTTCTTTAAATCTTCTTCTACTGTTGAATCCACACTTAGATTTGCAAGAACTTCACCATCTCCGCCTCCGTTCGCAGAATCATCGTCGTCTTTAGAGCGATTGCATTCTTCAAACGCAGCTTTGTTTGTGTATGGCCTTGGTGCGCCTTCATTTACAGTGTACTTGAAAGGAACAATGCCGCAATTTATCTGTACGGATTGGGCACCTTCATTCATACCACTGAAGCTGACTACAGGGCGCAGCTTTTTCTCCTCAACTCCGGTGAAAGCTACTCCAAGCAGTACTCCATTACGCGTGTACCATATATTCTTTGCACCAAAGTCAAAACCACACCCAATTATGTCACCTTCGGCGGGCTCGTACACGAAATCCCCTTCTGACGCATTAGAGCCTTGCTTCACACCTGTGTCAAATCGAACACCATAAGTACCTGTCTCAAATCCAACTACCTTATTTATGATTCCAGAGCCAGAGCCGCTGTCTTTTGCTAAACCAATACTGATATTACCACTGGTACCGACTTTTAAGATCTGAACCTCAAAATAATTCCCAGACTCTTCCATTTTCTCTATAATTCTTTGTGCATTTAGATCCGCATCTAATTCCATATCTATAGAAAGGTCATATATCAAATCAACATAAGCCGAAGCAGCGGTATTGCGGCGACCAGATGGGTGACTCACCACCCTGGAATTTTTGGCTAATTTCAGAGCATTTCCTATTTTCCCTACATCAAATACTCCACAATTCTTGATGCGAGCGGTAATTTCTGCTTCCTTCTTTGCATCGGCCTCAGTTTCCTGTTTTACTTTTTCGGCTGCAGCTTCTTCGTCAAGTATGCGTCTTTTCTCTATTAAATTCGAAACTTTGCTGTGAAGTAATGAAACCTGGGACACACCGTAATCTCTCCGCAATGCGTCCAGGGTTTCAGTAAGACCCAGCAAATGCCTTCCTTCCGTATCTACAACTGAGTCAGGTATCAATTGCAGATGCAGGAGCACGCTGCGGCAAGACAAGGACCCTGTGTCCAGGCCACTTCTCACAATATCAGGACTCCATGCACCCCATTTTCTTGCTTCAGGGAATTTATGGTTCAACTCCATGACATATGCTGAAAGATCTCTTGATGCAGATAAGCCAATTTGAGCCACTTTCTCGAAGAAAGATAGGCTTAGTAGTCTATACAAAGAAGGCACAACGCCGCATTGCATAACAAACCTATGATCCCTGTTCGAATAGTTGAGAACCCACAACGACAGCATGAGCTTAATAACATTCAGTGTGATGTGTGGGTGGCCATGTGCGTCAATTGCGTGCACATCCAGACTTCCAAGCCTGCTCAGACCTGGCCGTTCGAAATCGTCCTTAGTTGTTTCACACATAGCTGTAGCGCTATCACTCCAGGCAGAAATATACTGCCCTATCAAATTAGATAAAGTAGAATAAAAACTCAAGAACGACGACTGCACCGAAGTGAGAGTCCGCGAAGGACATCCTTCTAGATTGACTAGGTAGTGCGATGACAGATCGAGAGTATCGTCAAGCGCGGATTTCTTCTTCGTCGAAAGCGGCGATTGCATTGCTGCACGCACGAAGAGGAGCAACTGCTCAACGCAAAACGAGTCGCAAACTATGTCTGGAAGCTGGAGTGCAGATTGAAGAGCTTGCATTGCGTACACGCGCTGGTGTGCTCGTCTTGATCTACGGAGGATAACACGCGCCAAATTATAAGGTGAAGCTATAGAGTCATCAATAGTGAGGAACAGTCCACATGCCACCATTGCTTCATTGGCAAGGGCGGAATCGTCGAATTCTGCACGGCCTTCTATGCCTACTTCAAGCGGATTATGGAAACGGGACTTCCCTTTGCCGCTATTGGCGTTGCGGATAGGAGAGGAGCCACCGCCAAGTTTCTTGCTGACGCTCTTGCTGCGTTCATCCCAATCACTGCTGAAATGCGCCATATCTGTACTTTCTGTAGGAACAACGAGAGGGAACGGGGGATCCCCTTCTCCATTCTGCTGTGATACTTGCTTGCGAATATTGCTGTGAGCGCGTAGGAACTGAATTACTTTGCTCCATCGCTCCTGCCCATCCTGCGAACGCAGCCGACGGAGCTGTGGCTGAGCAAAAGAATCTTGAGAGTATTTGTCCAACAGCGAGTGCAGAGAAGCCTTGTTCTTACTTTTGGGATCATCCGGTGAAGCGCCGCCCACACTTGAAAAAGAAAGCAAAAACCGTGCACGCTCTTCAACACGCTCACATAGGTCCTGAAAATCCACTGCCTTCTTTTTCTTTGCCGCGGCGTTTCTCTTGCTTGAAGAAGATCTTGCTCTCGACAGTGTTGGGGAGTCTGTGCTGATAGGACTAATAATTGCACCTGAGCCTGATATTGCGCTATCTGGAATATCGTTTTCTAAAATGAGAGTGATGGTAGAATATTCTCCGTCAGGGCCGTAGCAGAACTGAATCTCTCCTGCTTCTTTCACGTGATCAAAATGGTCGATCTCAAGATCAAATCGCATCATTCCTGCAGCGGCGTTAGGACTTTCGTCTGTTAGCAATATCTCTGGCGTAGTTTTTATGCCATTTACAATTACCGTACTCTCGTCAGATTGCTGCATAGTTTCATCGTTATTCGCAATCATGCGGTAACTAACAAAAATGCAGAATTCCTCACAATCAATGCCAGTTTCGTAAATCTCACAATAGTAGCTATCCTCATCTTCTTCCGCATAATCCTGCAATACACTACGCGTCTCAAACTCTTGGGTTTTCCAATATATTTGGGACCTTTCACCATAGAAATGCACATTCGAATCATTGATGCGGTCAACTGGGTTATTTATTACATCTGGAGTTGAAGTCTCAATAGACAGAGTAGGCACAACGTCGGTACCAGTTTCTGAATCGCGTGCAGTAGCAGGTGCATCTAATAAAGTTGATTCAATGGTGCTACTAGATGTTGTGTCAGGATTGGGTATAATAGATGGTTGTGCCTTAAATTCTTGCCGTCTTTTCCTCAAAAATTGCCTTAATTGACTCACTCCCTTCCACAATTTCACCATATCCGAGGAAGGACTGGGAAGCGAAGTGTTATCAGCTTCAGCATCACCGCTGTTAATAGCTTTCTGAATAAGAGAACACACCTTTATGGCCTCCTTTTCCAATCCTCCATGACCCAATAATGCCACTAAGTAGGGCATTTCACATCTAGGAAAGCTATAATAGCCACCAGCGCGGAACGCTTGTTGTAGGAATGCAGGTTCTGGATTGATCTTTTCTAACCAGTTCATAAAGCCCTCCCCAATTTCATTCAACTCTGGTTGCGACAAAATATTAAGGAATTGCTCTCTCTCTTCATCTTTATGTTCGCTCATTTCTTCTTCGCTGGAAGGGACAGGAGCTAATCCACTTCTTTTTTGACTCCATTCCACCTCCCACTCTAAGTTAGTCTTTTCGTCTATAGTTTCAGAAAGGAAACTTTCACTTGCTTCTGCCAGACTTTCTATTCCGCCAATAAACAATGGCGATTGCAACCAGGGCAAAAGCGAGTTCTCTTCTTGGTCAATAGGAATTCCTTTCAAAACAGATGCAACTAATCGACCAAAGACAGATGCCGTGGCTTTTTGTAGGGTTACTTCCAATGGAACAGTTATGGATCCATAAAATCCGGTTGGTTTCAGAAGTATTTTCTGTGTACTTGACGAGATACTAGCAGCAGGGTAGACAAGACAGGCAGGCTCAATGTGCTCAACATAATTCTTTTGCGGTAACCACGGAAAATAAGCAGATACTGCTGCGCCACACCCTTCGGGACCGAATGCTTTACCAATCTTCTCGCCATTCACAAAATAGGATAATGTTTGCTCGTTGAAATCGAGTCGAATTGTGACTGAGCTAAGTCTACCAAGAGGCAAAGCGGACATGCCAAAATTGTCCGCACATTCTTTACCATTCCACCACAACGTACCATCAGTGTGCCAAGCCATTGAACAACCTTCTTTTCCAACAGCAGCATTGGAAGTCGAAGGCTGCTGACCCAAGTATGTGTTTATCGGTACATCAGCACTGCCAAAAACAACTCCAATGGCGTATTTTGATAACGATCTTTCAAGAATTTCATACGTCCACTCATGTACACCAGCAGCAGCACCAGTATCCCCACGGGCAGTTACACAAGGTGTAATAGTCACGTCAATATCACCCGATGGACAACACAATATGTTGGGGTCACGTTTGTTGCGATAATCCTCCTCAAGTTTCCAATCTACATTTAAGGGAGATGTAACAACTGCATCACCAGTAGAGGGAGTTTTATACTGCTCTACTTTTAATAGCTTTACTCTCACATCACTTCTGTAACTGCCACAGGCAGGCCAGATCTCATCTGTTAGATCGGTGAATCCCACAATAGGGTCCGACCCGTTAACACTGTATGTTAGAGTACCAGCCTGTCCATCATATTCGCAACGCACTATATCTCCTTGATGAATCTTTTCCATAGTAGTACGGATTGTGCGACCTTGTGCATACATATACCCATTGTATGAACGGCGCACCCAAAGATCGGTAGAACTACTGTAGCATCTGCTAGTCAAAGGCTTGCGGGCAATACCAAATATAGAGCATTCATCGTCGCGTGTATCATGGATTAGCTCCCATTCCCAAGCAGCTTTATCATTTCCACTGAAACTGCAGTTTAGAATCCCACAGGTGTTTCCAGATGTCGTAGAAATATACATGCTATTATCATCTCCCGAATCAAACGAACCGTGGTCTTCAAAAATTGCGTTAATAACCTGCCAGCCGCTAGAACGAGACGACCCAATATTGCCTTGCATCTGCTGCAGGGGGTTTTGGCGCTGCAGTTGTGAGCACAACAATTTTTGGGCCTGTTGACACGTCTCAGATTCTCGAACCACGTTGGAAAGCTCTTGTAATAGTTGCAAGCATGTGGGCAAGAGACCTTCACATACATGCAAATCATGTGCACAAAATACAAGAGAATGCACGAGGGGTTGAAGCAATGATGCTAATATTGATTCTCTGAGTTTTTCTTCTACTTCAGATCGCGCCAAATCGTGCTTATTCTGATTATGCGCTTGTGTGGCGATTCGTAAAATGCTTACACAAGAAGATGATAGTGTGCTAAAATAAGAGAATAACACTTCAGCAAGATTACTTGAAAGTTGTTTCGATCGCGGTGTAACGGTTTTAGAACTGTCGTTAATCCCGGTGATTTCAAGTATAAGGGTTTCTTGAAATCGAGCTAACAACAACACGGAAGACTGATAAAAATCACTTAATTGATGTTTACTGCTGTCAGATGATAACGAGCCAGCGATTTTTTTTGAAGCGTTATTGAGCAGATAAGATAAAAAAATCGCAACCTTTTCCCGGAATGCATCATCAGAAGTTTTAAGCATATCTATGACTTCTAATACGTTGTTCAAACTAGATAGACGACTCACGATGATTTCAAGAATTATCATGATTGTTTCATCATTATCGCTTTCACCAACTATATTCCACGGCGTAGTAGATCTTGGCGAATTACCCAGGTTAGAGTCCTGAACCAACTTCAATACCAGTTCGATCTTATTCCACACTGTCGGTAAGAAAATGGACGAACCTCTTGCATACACTCGTGCAGCTGCAACTCGAATGTCTTCATCTTTATCCTTTGCATAAGACAGAAGAACATCGGCAGCAGATGCAATTAATTTGCTCGAACTGTTCTCCTCATTCTTTTCTATCGAAAACCCTACCTCAGCAGGGTCTATTTGCGACTTTGCCAAACATAAGAATTGCGCATCCATAATGTGTAATATTGACAAAACATTGGACTTACCCTTTTGCAGTCCAATACCGCGACATTTTTTAAGCAAATCAACTAGTAGCATGATGCTATCAATTGATACTGATACACAGAAAGGATATTCTAATGAATTCGATTGCATCTCCGTTGTTTTCAAGAGGTCCATCTCAGCGCCAGATTCATCTATGTCCAATTCTTTGATACGAGAGTTAGCTAATTTGGATATTTTTGATAGGAGTTTGGACGCAGATGCTAGCATTCCTATATTACTAGAATTTTCCTCTGCGTTAACACTCTCCGTTAAACTATCAAAACCTGAAGAGGACATTTCCTTTGGTCGCACAGGTGAATTCTCTTTGCTATCTTCATTCACGATTACAGGAGCTTTATAGTGAACCTTGCCCAATCGAACAGATTTTCTACCACCAACAAGGATAACTATAGGTGAGAATCCTTTAGGAATGCCCTCGAAAATGACACCGTAATCCCGTCCATTTACTCTCAGAGATAATGTAGAAACATCAGCATTATAACAGAATGCGCAGATATCATTCTTCCTAAAGCGAGGTACGTGCATCTGAGGCATACCCTCCACTACTCCTCCGTGAAAGATTTTTCCAGTAGAAAACTGAACAATATACATATCTGGAGAGGATTCATAGTCAGCAGCAGTAATACTAGGCATCGCCACACCAACACCACTTAAATTTGAATCTACAACATCGTGCATAATAGTGAATTCCCACGCCCAGACGCCTGATGACATAACCGTGGTCAAAAGGTTGTACACGCGTGTACTGTTTGAAGCACCCGAAGCAGAAGTCACACACAAGCCATCTTCAATTATATCAATTCCACCATTAGATTTCAATGTGCTACTGAAAAAGACATCGTTTTGGATTGTCAATGTAGAGGCCGTAAGACGACGCATGATGCTATCATTTTCGTTTTCAATAGCGGCAAACAAGTCGTCAAATGGAAGAGTTTGATGTCCAAAATTTCCGCTGTCATTCGAGTCCAAACTTTGAAGCATTTCGAACACATGGTTTACGAATATGAGAACGATCTTGAGAGAACCAGAGCTCCTAATTAATGAAATCAAGGCTGATAGGGCATTGTCCCGAATATGATCATAAGTTATCACGGTGAATAACGAGGATGCTAGAGAAACCATGACATCCAATATCTTTAATTTTTTGATTTCATTGTCATGAGCAAAGGCCTCAAAAGAATATAGCTTCAAGGTATTCGACAAATTAGCAGTAGCTCTGCGACTTATCGATAGTTTCACACCAAGTACCTTTCTAGAACTATCATCATTCTTGTCCTTGAATAGCGAATATGTTTGTTTCCAACTGCCTTGCTTGAAATATTCAGAGTCAGGTAACACTGTCGAAACAAATTCATACTTATTCGACTTAACGTCTTTTTCCTTTCCTTCTTCTTGCTCATTTGCATACATCACCGAAATGATAACTCTCCTCGGGGCTCCAACACCGGTATTTACGAGCCCACTGAAGCCAGCAGTACCTGGTACCCACGAAACCTTAATAGCGGACAATCGTGCCGGCTCTTCAAATTCTATGCTCCAAGATGCACGTGTCTTATTTGTGCTCCATGCCGTTGTTAATTTCCCATCTACAGCTAAATTTCCCATCCCATTAGTGCATGACACTGATGTTGTATTTAGTACAATTGTTACCTTGACAGGTTCAGCTGGCAGCTGACTTTGATATAGCTGCAAATCAGTGAGTTTCGACATATCATCGCACATTTTACGTACAGGCTGTATAATTGCATTCTTGATATCCTCAGAACCATGTTGGTCAATCAAAGGATAACATGCATGGAATATGTCCAAAACACTTATACCTGAATTTGTTAAATTTTCTAACAAATCTAATTCAGGAAAAATCGCAGAACTCAGATCTTGGGAAGATATAGAGTATACTCTTGGCATATACTGCTGATGAGCCTTATTCTTATCGTTCACTAAAAAGCTACGGACACTAATAAGCAATGCCAATCTGCGTTGAAAGCTTAATAGAAATGGTGAGGCATTTACCTCACCAAATACACACAGCTCTTTCTCGCATACTTCCAACGATTCAGATAAATCAATGTTCACACCTGCTGCAATACATTCTTCAAAGTCTTTTACTTCGTCGGTTATCTGGCTCTTTTGTTCCCCATCTAATTTTCTAACACTATTTATACCTTGGGTGAGGACAACCTCGTCAACTGCGTATTCATTCATGAGGGATGCAATCAAATAGTTGTTGTCCAAGTTCTTGAACAAGTGAGATTTGAACTGATCGCGTTGAATCTTTAAAGTATACGTTGCCTCACTACCAGGTGCCGGAATTGCTCCTGCAACATTGCCATCACGGAATTTTATCTCCTTACTTGGCAAAATAGAAAGATTAAGATCGTTGAAATCGTTTTCTTGCTTCTTCTCGCTCTGTGAATTACTACTGCTCGCTGAGTTGCCCATGAGTATTCAAGTAAACTTGTCAAAAAAGTCAAATGCGATGTTCTCAACAACCAATCAAAACGGACTAGATCCTAAAATTTATAATATCAACAAACTAGATCCAAAATCGTCAAAGCCAACAACAATATTTGCTCAGGATTACTGTTATGTCTCTATTTACAACAAAATCCCAAAGTCGAAAGCGCACGTTATCAAAGAGTCCGAAAGCGGATGTGGCAAGAAACCCGGAGAAACCTCTCGCATTACTTGGATTTGTACCTCTTTTCATAAATATTTTCTACTAAAAGATGGCCGCCACGGGTGTTAATGTGTCTGATGATGTTGTAAGCAAGTTCAACGAGATCAAGCTAGGCAAGGTAAAGGCTCGTTTTGTAGTTTACAAAATTGAAGGTGTGTAAAAAGTATTAAAGTGATTTCCTGCTGTCTTCGCATACTTTTCTTTATTTTGATGTGATGTTTTGTTTTTTATCACACATCTTTACTAATGTAGACGCCTCGTTGTTGTGTCTTCTCTGTTCAGATGCCAACATTGTTGAGGAGCATATCTCTATGGATGGCACCTTCGACGATTTTCTTGCTTTGATGCCCGCAGATGACTGCAGATATGCGCTCTACGACGTCAACTTCACCACTAACGATGGCAGAGCGACCACCAAGCTATGCATGATATCCTGGGCCCCTGACACTGCCAAGGTTAAGTCTAAGATGATTTACGCTGGTTCCAAGGACGCTCTTGCCCGTGTTTTTGTTGGTGTTGGTACCAAGGTTACCGCTACCGATATGTCAGAGCTTACAGAGGATGATGTCATAGCCGCTTGTCGTAAGTTCGCTTAGATTTACAACTTTCTATGATATAAAGAAACAATGTAGGAAAAAAATGCAAGTTTTAGGTCTCTTTTGAATAGTAACTAAAATGTCTTGTCATTTAAACACAGCCTGTGTACTGCATTTTTATAATTACAACGATATTGTGATTGTGGTGCTGTACAATTATCTACTTCAGCTGCTCTTTTTCCCCGGTTGGTGAAATAGATCGCTTTCTAGTCATCCTTGAGTTATCCAACTCAGATCCTGTGTCTTTTGAATCAGCTCTATTATCTAACATTTTATTAGCACGTAAACGCGGTGTTGAAGTGTTAGGTGGAGCATCCGGTATATAAGGGTGCAGTTCCATTATTTCCTTCCAAATTAATTCTTGAACTTGCTCACGAGATAGATCATCATTTTCAAAATCAAATGAGAACGTGAAATCAGCCACTGGTTCATCCTCAGAATTATGAAGTGATAATAAGAATGGGTGTTGCAGAGCCTTATCAATTGTTATTCTACGATCCGGGTGAAAATCTAACATTTTTTGTAACAAATCTAGTGCATCCGTTTCTCCGGCATAATTAGGAAATAATTCACTCAAAGGTGTCGGGGGATTCTTGGGCAAAGATGATATAAAACGTCTTGCGCGTTCAGAAGTAACAAATTCCAAGTCTTCGTCATTTGGACGCCCTAATTTATCACAAATTAAGCGAAGTTGTTCAATGTAATCTGCACCAGGAAATAAAGGACCTCTTCCTAACAATTCAGCAAAAATACAACCAACACTCCACACATCAATCGCTTTAGTATATTCCTGACATACCAACATAATTTCAGGAGCTCTATACCATCGTGTTACTACATATTCTGTCAATGTTAATTGCTGCTCATCTTCAACTCCCCTAGCTAAACCAAAATCACAAACTTTCAAATCACAGTTTGAATTCAATAACAAATTTGAAGGTTTCAGATCCCGATGTAATACATTCGAAGAGTGAATAAACTTCAGTCCTCGTAGAATTTGATAAACAAAATACTGAATATGATCAATAGTCAGCAGCTGACGCGAATGAACAATACGATGAAGATCTGTTTCCATTAATTCCTGAACAATGTATACATCCTCAAATTCTTCAGCACCAGGAGGAGGAGGAATAAGATCAATCATGCGAATTACATTTTCGTGCTCAAACTTCTTCATCAATTTGATTTCTCGCAGAATTCTCTTCGCATCAATGCGATCATCAAATGCCCTTCTAATCTTTTTGATAGCTACTTGTGTATCAGTGCGTGTGTCAAGCGCAGAAATAACTACGCCATATGCCCCATGTCCGATAGGACGAATTAACTTATACCTAGAAGGTATTTCGAACTGTTGCCCCGAAGCCTTGAATGTGTGGTATTCCTCAGCTTTCGTTGTCTTCACTTGTCCGGTCATATTGTTCTATAATAATATTACAATTTTAGCTGTGGTGAATCTTTTGAAGAATGGGTTGTTCCGACAAGAACGATGTACTTCACGTCTAACGATGTCCCTGATCCTAGTCTTATCTACGTTCCCAACACGTGCCAAGGTGATCTTCAACGATGTAGAGTGCTGTAAGCGCTGGGAGAGATTTTTCGCTACCTCAAAACAGATTGCTCCCGGACGATCTACTACACGTTTACTACGTGCGCTTTTTAATTCAAACCGAACTTTAAAGCACCTCCCTTTACTTTTTGGCGCCAAAGTTACTCCTAATTTAGATAATGGCCCTGTAACTTATACTTTACTGACAAAGGCGCAATTCTTTTGATTTTATTTGAGTCGCAGAATTCGATGGAAGACATTTGTGCTCAGTTGAGTGGCGACGTTGTGTCCCAGGATACCGTCAGGGGCGCATTTAAAGTTCTAAAAGACGCATGCTCTCCTACCGGAGATGTATTAGAACCAGCTGCTGTAGAGAAGGTGGGATTAATGATGTGTCAGCTGAAAAATAAAGACAAGGTTAACGAGGAGGCTGGGATTGAGATGCTGAGGTGCTGTTACATACCATTCATAAAACGCCATCACCGCAAAATATCAAGTGCACTGTATTTAGAGCTACTTGATATGCTAATTCACTTTTCCAACGATGTATTATTAGATTTGATGTCGTTATGGAATCAGACTCTAAGTCAAGAGCCAGATGCTAAATACTTTAGTGCGGCCAACTTCGCATGCCAGCGCATTTCTGTAACAATTGCTCACATGAATGCTAAAGTATCGAATACAGATATAACAGATAGCAATGGTTTATTAGACGCGAGCATCGGGAGGGCAATAGGGGTAATGGGTATCTTCAAAGGGATTCTTGCGACGCATCAATACAAAGGGGAAGCAGACCAGAAAGTGTTTACATTTTATTCCAAAGCCATATTAGATCCACATTCTTCTATGAATGGAGCACACTCTACTCGAAATGAATATTTTACGACTTTTATATATCCTGAGATCTGCAAGTTATTTGATGGGAATTATGAAAGCAGCCCTGTTGGCCAACATGAAAATAAGAGGGATCTTTTATTTGCTCCAAATATGATTATAGGTCTTGCGTTGCTATCTTCTACGCAATTGCAAGTCGACGCACTTAATGGATCTGGCTGTGGTATTCAGTATATTAATCACTTGGACGTCATTATCACCGCTTTGAGTCATCTCGTAGGCAGATTCTGCGGTAGTGTTTCGGATTCTTTGATTGTTGAAGTTATAAATAAAACAGTATGGGCCTTAAATCGCAATAAATTGTCAATAGAGACTCAAAACAATTTTAATATGCACGAAAAAGAAACGGTACAGATTGATAGCTATCTTTTAGAGTGCTGCTGCTGTGAAACAGACCAATCTATCGGTCTTATTCGAGCGAACTTAGCGAGGTCGATACTTTGTGCTTGGCTGAAGGTTTGTGGCGCGAAAGATAAGTGGAACATAACTCGTAGTATTGTTTTACTTTTTGGACAGGTTACAGAAGGCAATCTATCAAATAATTCTATCGTTATGTCATTATGCGACACAATAAAAATGATTTTGCTCACTGCTACAGATGATGTTGCCTTACTTCTTCTGGAGCAAATAATGAGCATGATATTGTTGAACAAGGAAGTTTCTGCAGTACAGCACAGTACGATATACGGGTTTTCTACTCATAGAAGCAGCAATGTTGATTTTACCTTGAAAAAGAGGCGTTACAATACCTCATCTAGTAGCGCAGCTTTGGAGACATTGATTTTGAGTCTTCCTATAACTTCATTAAGATGCAGAGGTGAATTATTCGGTGATCAGATTACTGCTATTATGAATTCTACTCTTGCATCAATGATTGGATACTGCACTGGTGATTCGGTCAATGGAAAAGAAGAGGCGTTTGAACGTACGGGATATTCTGTAGGGTTGAGTGTTTGTGTGCTTGCAAGTCATACGAACACTTGTGGTGCGACCCCCAACGAATTAAATTCTTTGACTTGCCAAGATCTCACAACAGTGCATTTCAGAATAATTGTGAAGTTTTTGATGAATGCGATAGTATCATATGAAAAATACATGGATAAACTTTTTTGCTCGCAAACCGAGGTTCGAATGAATAGAGACGGCATATTTTCGTTGAGAAGAGTGCGATCTGCATTAAAAACAATGTGGACTCTTTCTCGCTGCCTTCAACATCAGAATCTCCCTGTAAAAAGATTTGTTTCGCTAATACAAACGGCAAACACATTAGCGAAGGTTTGCAAAAACATCGCTGATATGGTTGCGAAAGCTGGGTCCGACAAAATACAAGATACAAGTATGTTATTTTCTGACATATTATTGGATAGTTGTCGATGTTCATGTTATATAATGCAGTTAGCAAGTAAAATTTACCCGAAAAATTATTTCCACCTTGCTGTTGAGACATATCATCTCCTTGTGGATACGGCGAAAGTGCTAATGGAATCTGAGTGTGAGTACTCATGGAAGCTGTGGGTGAATGTGTTGACTAGTTTGACGTCCTTTGCACCCTCCTTACCTGTAGAACTAAGACCGATGGCAAAGACTCTTTTGCCAGCGGAATGTATTTACTTGATACAAGCCAGAAATAAATCAAAGACTGCATCTCTGGAGACGAGGCAAGAGGTTCATGTTCCTGAAACTTTTGATAATTATCCTGTATGGAAGCTGTTGTGTGCAAATGCTGGGGATGCTAAACAAAACATCAAAAGTGAAATACGCAGAGAAACACTACTGAAATACGCGAATGGCAGCGAACGGTGTTTGAATGTAAAAGGATTAAAAATAGCGAAAAGACCAAGGATTTCGTGATAAGCTTCTTTAATGAAATTATTGTAATTCTAATGCAAGATTTGTTTTTTTGGTGCCTGTCTCCTCTTATTCTTTTATATATATTTTTACCTTTATCGACATTCTTTCAGTATTGTATTCAGTTCAAATTTCTATTGACGACTTGTTTTCTTTTCATCTGCTCGTCCCTCTGGTATTGCTCCTTTTGTTTGCTCAAAACATCCTCTCTGGTAGACACGGCACCCTTGCTCCCAGACAAAGACGGGATACCAGTGCTAGTGTATGGTCTGGTATGTGGAAAGGGTGATATCATTTTCTGTTCTTGTGCGACGTTTTGGGAATGTTTTGGAAGTGAGCCTTTAGAGGCATATAGCTTAGAAGGCGTGGCTGCACGCCCTTCCACCATAGAGCTCGCTTGCATTCTCCTCGAATGAGAGTCGATATGTAGAGAAGGTGTAGTGGTGGGCCGATTTGGTGTCACAGCATTAAAGGGCTGTTTATTCATCCCTCTTAGTCCTTCTTCCTCTCTATGACGCTTCCCAAGTTGGTGCGGTGATGTATTGAGGTTGTTAAGCAATCCTCTGTTGTGATTGTCTAGAGGCTGCCTCGGGTCCGGGATTTCAATTCTCTCCCGTGCAGGGCTATTATCACTCCATAACTGTGCTGAAGAAGGCCTTGCAGTTCCTGGTATTAAAGGTGACATCTGATGCGAAAAAGAAGTAGCAGGCCTCGCACTCACTGGTCTAGGGCCTAACAAACCACCTTTTCCTTGGTCATCACTTTGCGCTAGAAAGAAGGGCTGGGAATTGTTATTACAGATCTGTTGCGAATTGCGAAGTTGTGCAATCTCCGACTTCATAATTCGCATAGTGCGTGATGCATTATCCAAAGTTCGCTTGTAATGCCGCAATTGAAACTTGAGAATTGAATTAGTCTGCTCGAACGAATTTGTAACGTCACTGAGATTTCTTTCTACCTCGCTTGGCATAGGTCCTCCTAACTGAATGCAGCGAACTCCGCCCTTTCCACAGGAAGGACAGACTCCTCCACTCGAAGCTAGCCGATTCTCGCATTCGCCACATAGAAAGCAGGAACAGCTCAAAACATTGCCATTTCCGACAGAAAGCCCACCTATGCACACGGAGCAGAAACTTTGAAAAGCCAAAGACATCTTAATAGTGTAGATAATCACAATTCCTCGATTTTGTTTGTATCGCACGTCAATAGAACGTGCGCTCAAAACGGCACACGGTGAGAAAAGCTCTTTATACGAGTCACAGTTACAAAATATTGGGCCTTGAAAGAAAACAGCACAAGAAAAACATATAAATCTGTTCACTGCTGCATCAACAGCTTTTTAGACTCTGGAATTGTTGCTAGAAGGCAGTATGCAAAAATTTCTCGTTGCCATGTTTATGTGGCTAGGGCTTCTCTCCAAGGTTGGTTTTGGAGCAGGCATTGCACAGAGAGACTCCTTTGATGGCGAAGGTTATCATAAAGTAGAAATATACAGTGGTGATGAGCTTATTAGCAAGCAAAAAGAGAGAAAATTACAGTATGGAATGTTTTCGCCTGCGCAATGCGAGCTTTCTTTGTACACCGCATGGAAAGAAAGCGCTTACGATGGATTATTATTGAACGACCCTAACTTCTGGAGATATCAAACGCAGCTTCAGTTTCAGTTGAGTAAAGGTTTAGCTCTGGAACTAGCAGTTGCGAAGTGTAAAGATAAATTGAAGCTATTGCAAGACTTTAAGGCCGGTCGCACCGGTCCAATTGACATTCAAAACGTTTGGAAAGCAATGTGCTCAGATGAATGCGTCCAAAGTGATACAATGCATCAGGACGCAATGGATACTACTGGTTGTACTTGCTTAGAATTATCGACAAATTCAACGATGAATTCATTTAGAGTAGATGGGGATTGGTGCCTGCATAATTCTGCAAGGATACTTTGTGATATGCTTGGGTTTTGCGGAATATGGGGTTGCAGACTCGATGACTTTATGTGTCCTAGATATGAATGGAATAAGAAAATTATACCAGTAAAGGGTCCTGGGCATTGTGACCGTGAAGCGTATAAGGCGAAGTTGGCAGCTGCAGCTCCATTGTCATGGGGATTCAATTCAATACTTATATCAATCATTATAGCATTATGCACACTGTTGCTGTTTGAGGCACCATTCGAATCATGGTATACTTGATCTTAATGAAATGAAGAAATTCTGAACATGATGTAAACACTATAAATACTTGTTGCTCTAAGTATTGGGCTATTCCATTAGAATTTTTCTCTTTAGCCCACCCTTCTTTATACCCATGGACATGGAAACTTTCTTCACGGGTGCAACCTCTTCAACCTTTACTTCACGGTCAGCAACTTCTTTCACCTCTATCTCTTCCTTGTCTCTTTTTTTCGAGTTAGCAATGGCACTGATTTTGGGCAATGCATCTTCGTCATCATCTTCTTGTTTTACTTTCATTCCGGCAACAGACATTTTCTTGCGCCTCTTGAACGAAACCTTGTGCCCCCCCGCGAGAGAGTTCATTTCTGATTCCACTTCTTCTTGCTTTATCGCATGCACTTCTACTCCTTTGTATACATGGGCATCATACAAATTTTCAGCACCAAGCATCATATCATCTGCCAAGGAAGATGCCGATTGAGTCTTCACCCCCTCATTCGCTTTCGGCTTTTTATGATACGAGGCTTTGCGTTGTATTTCCAGGGCTCTTTCTCTTTTCTCATTCTCCTTTTCCTCTTCTTCATCGTTCACTTCACGTACAGATAATGTTTGCCATCTTCCCAAACCTGAACTTTCTACAACAGGTGCTGTTTGCAATATTTCTTGCTCCACTTCTTTTGTGTGTTCAGCTTCAGATTTTGCGGCTTCCTCTAGCTGAACGATTAACTGGATACGATCCACGGATACATTGGATTCCATTTCTGGTACCATGGCACCCCTTTCTTCACTCTTAAAGTAAGTGATATCAAATGTCTTTCCGTCATCATTCACTATGCTAATCACTCCTGGTTTCCAACAATCAGAATCTTCAAAATATAATTCGCAAGTGATACCCGAACTCAATGTCTCCAATGTAGCAGGCACACGTTTCTCTATTATGCGCTTTTCCTGTTTCTTGTTTCCCCTGTCCTCTTTCTTAATGTCCACTACAGGCACTGTAGGTGTTTGCGGCTGATGTTGTTGAGATGAATGGGAAGGAGGTGGGCCCACAGGAACAGCAGGCGCATTGTTGTTGTAAAAGGATAGTTGTCCTAGGTCTCTATCACTGGAAACCGCTGCGCGCGCCGCGTTCTCGATATCTGCCATCTGCTGCATCAGCTGCTTCTCTTCGCGTTCTTTGCTTGCCTTCTCATCCCGCTTCGCTTTCAAAGCCTCAGCAATCTTCTGCTTGTGCTTCGATCCGTTCTGGTGCGTCCGGATGGACATTTTGTCACTCGCCATCCAGGCATTGCACACTTTACAGTAGTGCCGTTCATTTGTGCGGCGGTTCATCTCACTTTCACGATGTTAAGAAAAACAATTGTAAGTTGAATAATATATTTTTTGGAATCCCGTGGATCGGGCCATTACTTGATGTGAGTGCTTGAAGAAATGGCCAGCTTGGATATTGGCGTTAATATGGCGGAGATCTCACTCTCCGTCGAGGGTAGGGGAGGCGAGAGCCTGCGCAACCATTATAACCAGGCAATGAGAAAGGACAAGTTGGTAGAGTGGATTAAGGAGATGATGCATCACTCATTCGTTCTCGGCAATAGTGTTGAAAGCTATATCACCACGATGGAGTACATCGAAGAGCTCGTTAGGGAGCACCGAGAGTGGACTGATTCTAGCCGCGCTTTACGCAGAAAGACGAGTCGTCTGAAGACTCTGGTCCCAACTGTTGATGTTTTCCACACAGAATTGCATTTGAAAGATGCATTCACTAAGTATAACAACAAGTATGCTATCACGAGTAGAAAGCATGTTCCACCCACTTTCAACGAGATTCGTCATGTATTGAACTTGTCTCAGCTGTTAGCTATTGGAGATGATTTGAAGTTTATTTCCTTCGATGGAGATCAGACTTTATATAGTGATGGTGGCAATTTTGAGGAAAAAAGTGGTTTATCTTATCAAATCATTGAGTTGATCAAAGCAGGTGTCATCATATGCGTTATTACTGCTGCCAATTACTTCCATGATGGGCCTAAATATGAGGTTCGGTTACAGGGTTTATTGCGTCGCTTTATCAAAGCTGGTTTATCTGAGGAAGAAATTAATAGATTTTACATCGTTGGTGGTGAATGCAATTGGTTATTACAAGCCCACAAGCGTGAAAACGACGAAGGTAAATTGGTAGCGAGAATTGAAGGCGTTGAACATGAGGTATGGCAAGCAGACGAGTACGATGCCCCGAAACCTAGTAAGTGGCCACAAGAAGAAATTGATCGAGTATTGGATATTGCAGAAGCCAGTTTCAATAATTCAAGGCAAGAAATGAGATTAAGGGCGAGAATTCTGCGCAAACCTACATCTGTAGGCATTATTCCAGGTGGTGCAAAGATGATACAAGAAGTGCCTCAAGGACATGGTAATGAAAAACTCAAAAGTGAAGCTTTAGATGAGGTAGTATTGCGTGCAATTGATGAATTGAACAATATGGAGCACTCTGTATCTTTCCCTTATTGTGCATTTAATGGTGGCAGAGACGCATGGGTTGATATTGGGAGTAAAGGTGTGGCTGTAGAAGCATTACAGGCATATTTTGCCATTGAAAAGAAGTCTTGCGTTCACATCGGTGACCAGTTTCTGAAGACAGGAAACGATATATCAGCCAGAGCCACTTGCAACACCGTTTGGATTGAGTCTCCCAAGGAAACATTCAAGATTTTGGACCACGTCTTGGGCATCAGTCTGGGCTTGGATAAAATGGAGCGAGCAGCGACGGAGGCCAAACTAGACGACGACGAACAGAGCCCCAGAGGCAGCCCTAGAAACACACCTGCCGGAAGGATGAACGTTTATACTGGTGAGTTCGAACCTGTCAAATAAAGTATACATCTTAAACTAATAAATAAATAATTAAAATCGACCAATCGCGGAGCGGTTGACGTGCAACAATCCTTCCAAGCCAGTTATACGAGGGTCACAGAAGATTTTTACTGAATTGTGATATCTTTAGGCATTGATCAGACGAAATAGTTCATCTAGATGACAACTCGATTATATACGCGGGGTTTGTTGCGAGCTTTTTCCCCGCAAAGCTATTTCCCTGCGCCCCGATTTAAAAGCAGTAGTTCAAGCAAGTCTGTATCTTTTAAAGACACAGAAACAAAAGATATTGAGTTAAAAGACAATATAGATGTAAGTAAAATGAAAGTGTACAACAGAACTGAATGGTGGACAGTGCCTAATGCGATCACTTTGACTCGTATGGCTTCTTCTCCATTTCTGGGTTATGCTATTGTGCTAGATTATAAAGAGGTTGCGTTGGTTGGTTGCTGTGTTGCCGGATTTTCAGATTGGTTGGACGGCTATATTGCTAAAAGCTATAACCAGGCGACGCTTTTAGGTGGATTGCTCGATCCTATAGCAGACAAATTTTTGATAGGTTCCTTGACTGCGGGGATGGCTTTGAAAGGTTTATTACCTATGGAATTAGCATATACAATCTTAGGACGAGATCTCGTTCTACTTGCTGCGACATTTGGTTTTCGTTTGCTGGAACAACCCGAAGGAACTCCTTTTTTCGACACTACCTATTCCGCAACTTTTGAGATCATTCCAAGTGAATTGAGCAAGGCAAACACCGTCGTACAATTTACATTACTTATAACTACTTTAAGTCAGTTTAGCATGGACATTCCGTCACTCCAGGGTGTCATTGAATCTCTGTGGTGGATCACAGGTACCACCACTCTGGGGTCATTCGTAGGCTATCTAGACGGCAGTGCTGTTAAGAGATTGAGCAATACCGGTGAAACCAGGAGAATCAAAGGGCAAGACATGTAAATAGGGCACGCTTCGTCAGAGGCAAGAAGAATCAAACATGTTAAATACTGCAAATTTGGTGAAAGTTATAACAAAAAACAAACAGTATCTTACTTAAAGTTTTCAGTTAACTTCTGTATGGACAATGCTTATAACTCATCATTATCATTGCTAGCATCCTTGCTTCCTGGTGGAGGGAAATATAGACCTTGTCCTGTAGAGAATTTTGTACTCATACTCTTCATGCCTGCAGCAGACACTTCAGTTTGCCCCATGATAGGACATCCCTGACCACAATTCTGCTGGGTAAACTTCGCTTTCGCAGCGGTGAATAAGTACTTGCGTGTGTCCACGTGTTCAAAATGAATATCTTTGTTTCGTCTCCAATACTTTTCTGATGATTTATCGCAAACGATTTTCCAATTATCTCCCGTGTCACCATTACCCTGTTCTCCAAACCCGCTAACCTCTTGATTCCCAGTCAATGCGGCTCGGTACAAATGTGAGTGCAAATTTTTACCTGTGCTAGCATGTTCTAAACGAATTTTAGAACCACAAGTGATTGGAGCCCCTATCTCACAAGCAACTTTGCTCGTCGTGGCGTCCTTCACAACCCACAGGCTACCTTGGTCGTTATTGCTGCCTGTGGAGGTCACGCTCTGCTGTCCACTGCCGCTACCCCAGGCAATAGGATGCGAATGGAGATGGTGCCCCGTCTCCTTGTGGTTGATTTTCACAACACTACCGCATGTAACTGGGTCATCAGAATCACACACCGCATGAAGCACAAGGCACACGGCAATCAGACAAAAAAAACATTTCATGGTCGCGAATTAGGCTAAGAAAAGAAAAGAAAAAACGTGCTTTAGGGGCTTCGATTTCTCGAAAAATCTTTGGTAAGTTACTTTGTGTTCGCTATAGACCTTCAATAGGGACGATAACAGCTGCAGATGTCACATAAAGTATAAGGAGAGTTTATACTTGGGTTGAAGCAATGAGCGAGGATAAGAAGGTGCAAGCGACGGCGCATTGGGTGAGTCTTGTTTCCTGTGCTGCCATATTATCCACTATTCCGATGATTGTATGGGTATTTCACTATAGTTCCGGATTAGATGGGGATGAACTAGAATTTAATCTGCATCCTTTGATGATGACGTTAGGCTTCGTGTTCTTGATGACAATGGCCATGTTATCATTTCGAACTCATACGTTTTTAGGGATGAAAATCAGTCATCGCGCACAAAAAACACTGCACATAGCTATGCACTCTTCCGCTGTTGTGTGCATTATTATGGGGATGGCTGCGATCTTGAAAAGTCACGGACGGTTCGCCATCAACAATTGGCATAGTGGCTTTGGTATGATGAGTCTGTTGTTTTATGCTTATAATTTTTTGAGAATTGGTGGCATAGGAGAATCCATCTTCAGTATATTCTCTGCGACGGCGCGGCCCATATTTATGAAATTCCATACGAGTGCTGGTATCATCGCATATATTTTGGGAATGTGTGCCATTCTTACTGGCACTTGGGGTCATGAAGTACCCAAACAAGTTAGCGACGGAGCGGTAATCGCATTGTGGGTCTACGCTATATTCGTAGCAATCACTGCTCTTGGCCTGGTCAAAATACTCTCTGTGCCTCAAACCCAAGGATCGTGTGAAGAGAGTTCACTACTTGAGATTAGCACGAATGGAAGCACGTATCAGTCCATACCGAAACATAGCAGAAGCGACGCGGGAACGACAGCTGTAAACGCAACAGCTACAGATATTGTTGAAGAAGGGCTGGTTTAAGGCGGGAAGACTTTGCTAAACAACATAAATTCTGAAGAGAATTACCGATCACATCGCAGCATTCAAGAGAATGAAATAGTGGAAGCGAAACTTGAGGTAGAAAAAAAAGGCCGTAGATGAGAATGATATTTTTGAATTGACTCGCTCGCTCGAAAGATTATTATTTTACATTTGTAGCTAAATTATTAATGATGTGTATGTCTTATATTGTAAAAACAACTTCCTATATCTCATGTATTGACTGTATTATACACATTAATCGCAAGACTTGAAGTGGTCATCATCAGTGGTGCCATAAATCACGCCATTCTCGTGGCACATGTTGACCATCTTCTGAACTCCCTCCATGCTAACAGAGGCACCGTTGCGGTTCATGTACTCCTGCACTTGGGCAACGGTAGTTCCCTCCTCGGTATCCGCTCCCGTTTCCCTGATGGCATTCATAAGCTGATGCTCCATGTCCACACCGCCATCATTTACAACGCGCATACCAGGACTATTCATGTAAACATTAGGAGTGTTCACTTGGATCTTTGTGGCAGCGGCAGCTGCAGATCCAGGAATAGGGCCCTTCGTGTTGATGTTGTGAGACAGAATGACGTCCAACAAGTGGTGTGTCATTTCATCATAATCATCAACTATGCACATGCGAAAGGATTGTATAGACAACTCATCTTGATATTCCTTGATATTACCAACTACACTCACGAAAGCACCCTCCTTGCACAAGGCATACGCTTCCTCCACTTTAGGCTGGTCTTTCTCAACCCATCTTCTTACCTTAATATCGCCGGTACCATCATTAAGTACATATTCTACACTGGTGGATTGCTCATTCACAGAAGTGATAGTACCCATCGCTCTTACAGTCTCAACATCACAGGTATCAATTTTGATTCCCTCGGGGCCCTTTTCAGCTCCCTTGATCTGTTTTACGTTGACAGATAGAATTGTCTTGTCTTTGTACACCTTCTTATCAGAACCTTTTGTCTCACCAGAACCCATGGCATCAAATCCACCAGCACCCATATCAACGTGGTTCATTGGATCCATACTTCCAAATGCTCCTCCGTCTCCACCAAATCCACCAGCACCACTGTCAAAACCGCCGTATCCTCCTCCACCTCCTTGGTTGTATTCGAAACCTGTCGCAATATGATGTAAAAAATAATAAAGAGTTAAGTCTAGTTAGTAAACGGTCCGCGATATTTCAAAATTTAACTCTCAAAACAAAGATCTCCATTCGCCTCTTTGCGACTTTACTTCGCACCAATTGCACTAGTATCCGCATTGAAAATAGCAAAAGTGTTAGCAGTAAACATACCTCCGTAAGACATCTTAAATCTATTCGATGAGTCCTAAGTCTAGATCGCTGGAGCAGATTTTGCTTTCCATTTCAAAAATTTCGACTACTGCACGTCAAAACCTTTCGAACGTCATTACATCGCCCGAAATTTTCTCTCAGTTTTCCACGCTTACGCCTGCAAGGGATAACGTAGATATCAATTCATAAGTATGAGCAGCGCGGAAGAAAGCGAAGAAATCGAAAGTGGAGAAGAATTTGGACAGGAGTTCCCTTTTGGTGAAGGAGGTGACAGAGAAAATGAGGATGGCTCGGTAGAGGGAAGTGAGCCCGAAGATGCAGAAGAAGAAGGTTCCGAGAACGACGAAGAACAATTAATAAATCCTAAGACTGTTCGCGAGAAGATTGATTTCAATTTAGAGATATTGGGGAATTTTAAGGAGCGTAATGATAAGAACAAGTCGCGAGCTGATATCTTAAGTGATTTGGCCCACGAATTATCTGAGTATTACGGTTATACTGAAGAGCTTGCAGTTTTTCTATTGGAATTGTTTTCTCCCGCTGAATGTGTTGAGTATATGGATGCGAGTGATCGTCCTCGACCTATGGTTATCCGAACAAACACACTGAAGACAACAAGAAAAGATCTGATGGAACAGTTGGGCAAACGTGGTGCCAATGTAGAAGCTATTGAATGGTCAAAGGTAGCTATCAAAATCACTGAGTCCGCTGTGCCAATTGGTGCTACACCAGAGTATCTAGCAGGCCATTATATGCTCCAATCTGCTGCTTCATTGAATCCTGTCATGGCTCTTGCTCCTAAAGTAGGTGAAAAAGTATTAGACATGTCTGCTGCTCCTGGTGGAAAGACTACATACATATCTCAATTGATGAAGAATAGCGGTTCTGTGACAGCAAATGATCTAAAGCCTGTGCGTCAAAAGTCAACTGTAGCTAATTTACACAGAATGGGTGTGAAAAATTCTATTGTCTGTTGTTATGATGGAAGAAAGATGCCCAATATAACAAAAGGCTTTGATCGCGCATTGCTTGATGCACCATGCTCTGGTTTAGGGGTAATTTCAAGAGATCAAACTGTCAAAATACAGCGTACCGTGAAAGATATTCAACGCGTTTCTCATTTGCAGAAAGAACTATTATTGGCAGCTATTGATTGTATAGATCACAAATCTTCTACCGGTGGTGTCGTAGTATATAGCACATGTTCCATTTCTTGTGAAGAAAACGAGCAAGTTGTTGCGTATGCTCTCAAAAAGCGATTTGTCCGTCTTGTTGAGTGTGGACTCGAGGTTGGGAAACCAGGTTTTACCAGGCACAAGGAGAAGCGCTTTCACCCTTCGATGGCACTTACTCGCAGGTTCTATCCCCATGTTCACAACATGGATGGGTTCTATGTAGCTAAGTTTCAGAAATACGCTGCTGGTCCCCAGGAGGACTATAGCGACGACGAGGATGAAGAGGACGACTCAGGGGAAATGGAAATGGAGGGGTCTGAGGAGGATATGGACGATATGAAGGGCAGTGGAGACGAAGACGGTAATAGAGAGGAATCAGACAAAGAGGAAAGTGAAGAAGATGAAATTGCCGATGAGGCTGAAGAAAGTTCTGACGATTGCGAGGAGAAAGAAGAGGAAGAAAAACCTGCGCCATTAAAAAAAGCAACTAAGAAGATCAAGAAAGAAGAGAGTAGCGATGAAGAGTTTGATAGTGATAGTGATGTAGATCCCGCTGTATTGCAAGACAAAGATTTTCTTACAATGTTAGCAAATGCGAAAACGGCTCGCATTGAAGAGCAGGGTGACTTTACCGATGATGATAATGATGTGGGGGAGGACGAGGAAGAAGAAGCGTCCCCAAAAAACACGAAAAAGAGTCGTGCCAAGAAGGAATCGAGGACAAAGGAAATGAAAAAAACACCCGCTGCTATGAATACAAAGAGTAGGAAAGCTATGGAAATGAATACCGAACCTGACGCTGCTGAGTCGTCTGAGGAGAAAGTAGCAGCTCCCAAGAAGCGAAGACTAAGCATCAAGGCCTTGAGAGCTAGTTCCAGGATCAAAGAGAAGTAAATTATTTCTGCCTGATATTCTCGCATACGGTAATTTGTTGATATAATACATAAAAGTTTGAATCTTATCACGTCGAATAAAACTTAGCATGATTGTTATCGAATTATATTAGTCATCTCCGGTATTACCCCAAATGCCTTTCAATAGATCTCCGTAATCAGCCATATTACCGCAGGCATAGATATCTTGATGCAGTTTAGTGAACTCCTCTTCCCCGATAGAGCCGTCATCACCAGCATATGCCCCCATGAACTCTGTAAAACCATCAACTAGTTCAGGATGTTTAGAATCGTCCATCCTCACGGTGATATCTGCTATCCCAACTCTTGATCCTGCTCCCCATAATGCGGTAAAAATGTTCTTTACCTCTTTGGCATCAAATCCATCAGTCCTTGCCGCTACTAATCTCAAAAATTTATCAACATTTATCTCTAATGTAGGGGTGAAAAAAGCTAAAATCTGATTCACTTCGTGAGGGTATAACTTTATTTGAGTAGCTGCGAGTCGTTCCCTCCACTCGTCACAGGACATAGAACCACTACCCATATGATTTCTGAGAACAGATAAAGCAAGAATACCATATTGTTCTAGAAGCTTAGTTCTAAATTGTTCTATAATGATTGGAGTACCAGGGAATAGTCGCAAAGTGGGAGTCTGGAAATTCTTGTTGGCCGCATTACCTGCACGCCTGTTCTCTGTCTGAAATCTCATGGTACGAGATGCAGGGGTATCAGAGGACCACGTCTTTTGATATTGTTCTAGCTCATCTCTAGACATATTACTCTTTGGTAAGTGTGTTTCGGTAACCTATTATTGACGATTTCATGAAAAGAGGATTAGTTTGTGGTTAATTTTGTTCTCAAACAGCATTTGCATAAAAATGGTGAAATATACGTACTTTCATTAAGCCAGTTTTGTATCCATAAGTCGTGTTAGTCTCGTAATCATTCTTAGGAGTACCGGAGTACAAGGGATCGAACAAATCACCAGTCTTAGGAGGTTTGCGATGAATATGCTCAGGATTAGGCAACTCAGCTCCAAACAAAGGAGCATTGTAAAACTGTGCCCCTCCTTGTGCGTGCTGACCCTCTGTCTGGTAGTCGCTGGTGTGGAAACCTCTCTTGTACCCACTTGGACCGCCCTTCGAATCAAGCCACACTCCGATGGCAGTCTTCCCTGAGGGATAAACATTGCGGCCTCCACGCAAGCCATTTGCCCCAGGTCCATCTGTAGGTCTCAATTTGTTGCTCATTTTGTACCTCGAACACTTGCAGAAAATGTTAAAGCTGATTTTAGCTCGTTGCTCGTAACGCCGTTTATTGCACGTCACAGTAACGTGTGATGTACTTTTTTAGGGGTAACCCAATTCTGGGCTTTGTTATCTTGACATAGATCTATGGACCAGGCTAGAATCATGAACTATCTCAGATAGAACTTTGTGAGTCAGGGAACTTTGTTCTAATATAAACTACTCAAACCATAATCTTTGATTAAAATAAATATTATGAACCCATAATGATTGAACTAGAGCTATCGGTCCACAAATTCTTAAGAGGATACACTAGCTTCTAGTTTAATTTTGTAGATAGACCTCGAGACTATCGTCGAGGGCGTCTTTCCACACGGTATGATGTACAGGGGCCATGGTTCCTGTGATAACCGATTTGTAAGCGTTGTCACGGAAACCCATGATATTCTCGGTCTTGTGCTTCTTCCACTGGTAGAAGGCCTCACATGCACCGTCGACATCAAAATTGGGATAGTCAGTTTCTGCAATCAGTTCTTTGACGTAGTCACCCTGATACTTGATGGCAAACTTGGTGTCGGAATCAGACTCCTCTCGAGTTTCACGTTCTGTGACATCAGCCAGAAGTGTGGCCTTGTCTGTGGGCATCTGGATCTTACCTGCGATCACGTCGCGCACCCACCACGCCTGAGCGTCGAACATATTGAATGTGAACCACTGATCCTGCATACCAAGGTAAAATATTTTGGTGTTATGGACAAATGCCACCCCCTTGTACAGGTCAGAAGCAGCCAAACGGTTAACAGTCTTCAGACGTAGGTCATCTGGCAAGAAGCTGAAATGGTGCTTGTAGCCAGTGCATAGGATGATTGCATCCACTTCTCGACTGGTGCCATCTTTGAAGTGAGCAGTCTTGCCTTCAACCTTTAGAAGGGCGGGGACCTCCTTCCAGTTATCAGGCCAGTCGAACCCCATAGGTGCGGTGCGGTGTGCTACAGTAACAGACTTGCAACCATACTTCCAGCATTGCGATCCGATGTCTTCAGCAGAATAGGACGTGCCGAGGATCAAGATGTCCTTGTCAATGAACTCTCTGGCATCACGGAAATCATGAGCGTGTAGAACACGACCATTGAATGATTCAAATCCTGGATAGTGAGGAACGTTTGGAGTAGAAAAGTGCCCAGAAGCAATAACTACGTTGTCAAATTCTTCAGAATAACTGTTGTCTTTGTCATGGTCATGCACGGTGACAGTAAACTTCTCAGTAGACGCATCATAGTTGATCCAACGCACAGGAGTGTTGAAACGAATCCATTCACGCACACCAGCAGCTTTTACACGGCCTTCAATGTAATCGAATAGCACAGCGCGAGGGGGATAAGAAGCGATTTGACGTCCAAAGTGTCCCTCGAAAGAATAGTCAGCGAACTCAAGACCTTCTTTAGGACCATTAGACCAAAGGTAGCGGTACATGCTACCGTGACAAGGTTCACCATTAGCGTCCACTCCTGTGCGCCAGTCATAGTTCCACAAACCACCCCAGTTTGCTTGCTTCTCGAAGCATACCACTTCGGGAATTTCTTCGCCATTCTGAGATGCGGTCTTGAATGCTCTCAATTGAGCGAGGCCGGAAGGGCCGGCGCCAATTACAGCTACTCTCTTGCTCATTTTGCGTTTCTGGGACATATAAAAATAAAGGAGATTGAGTCTTGTGCGACGAGTATATTTCCACTTCCGAGGTCCAAAATTCTATTGCACGTATCACGACAGAAACAAAAATTAACACCGAACTGAATTGCGATAATGACAATCGTTTACTCACTAGTAGCTCGTAAGAGAGCGGTGTTGGCCGAGCACACGAGTAGCTCTGGCAACTTTCCAACTGTAACTCGCGTGCTGCTGGGCAAGATTCCTGATCAGGATGGCAAGATGAGTTACGTGTACGACAACCACGTATTTCATTACATAGTGGATGGGGGTATGACTTTTCTTTGCATGGCTACGGAAGAGACGCGCCGTCGCGTGACCTTTGCATTTTTGGAAGATATAATGAAGGTGTTTCGTGAAAAATACGGCGGTGTGGAACAAACAGCGTTGGCATTTTCGCTGAATGATGAGTTTTCTCCTGTACTGAAAGCTAAGATGGAGTTTTACACGTCTGGTCCTACTTCAGATAATATTGCAGAAGTGCAGGCACGTATTGATTCGGTAAAAGATATTATGGTTGACAACATTGATCGTGTATTGGAGAGAGGTGAGAAGATTGAGTTATTAGTTGACAAGACTGATAGATTAAATCAGCAAGCATTCAAGTTTGAAAAGACTTCAAGGCATTTGAAAAATGATTTATATTGGCGCGCAGTAAGGAATCGATGTATTGTATTTGTTATCATTTGTCTTATCATATTCTTTATTGTTGTCATGGTTTGTGGCATTGACTTTAAAGCTTGTGATACAAATACCAAAAATGATTCAAAATCATCATAGTGTGTCGCCACGTAAATTCACATTTTATAATAATTGTCTCACATAAATATCTATTACTAAAATTTCAGAATATCTCTACCTAACCTTGCGCGTGACAGTTTTCTTTTTAGAAATGTATTCTTTCAGCTCCATAATGGACTCTAGAGTCAACGGGCACGGGGTGGTAATGTGTTCACCAGGAAGGCTGTACTCGGCCTCTATTCTCTCCAAATATCTCTTGCCCTGTTCGTCTTCTGTAAATGTGATCGCAAATCCACGTCTGATGTGACGCCTTGTGTCCAACTCTGTGCAAATATATCTCCACTACTGGCGCGCGTCTGTATTCTTTTGATTTAGGAATAGTATAATTGACAACTACTGATACACCTGGTACATCAACTACACGGGCCAAGACATCAGTTCTAATCAAAAATTTGGTTTCACCTTCGCGGAATTTATCCGTAACAGTTTCTCTGTCTGCTCCTCCGATTTTAACATGCAATGTAAAAACTGTAAAACCAGTAAGCGTATTTTTTGAAACCTCTTTCGCTTCTTTGGTCGATTTCAAAAACACGATACTGCTTTCAACACCTAGAATTTCATACACATCCTTAAATACTGGAACCTTACCCCCATCGGTACAGACATCCTTACTTGGCAAATCTGTCCGATCATTAGATTGTACTGTGAAACTTTTACTTTAAGTGCTGTAAATGTCAACCGATCATAATATGCCTCATATTCTGAAGGATATGTTGCAAATGAAAAAAGCATTTGGGCAACTTTTCAACAAAGGAAGCGATGTCACTTCTTAAGCTATTTACCATTTCATCGGCCTCGTCAAGCACAAAGACCGCCAGCTTTTTGAACTTCAAAAAAATAGAAGATGCCCAATCCGTGATCTTTCCGGGTGTTCCACAGCAGATCTGGGATTTGCATTTTGTAACACGCTTCGGGGTAGATTCGTCTTTGATAGCCATCTTAATACTAGGTCTAGACACCATTCTCTGCACCAATGCATTGATAGCCTCATTCGCAATTTGCTGGATTAATTTACGAGTCGGTGCAACAACAACTGCTTGAAGCTTGTCCTTGGTAGGATCGATCGTGCTAAGCAATACAACAGCGAAAGCGGGAGTCTTTCCAGATCCAGTTTGTGCTCACGCGAGCACGGTTCTCCCCCTTGTTGCTTGGGGCATTGTATGATACTGAATAGGAGATGGGATTTTCAAATCCAAGTCCTTTTCAATTGCCTCAAGAGTAGGTTCGGGTACAACCGAGAAATTCTCATGACGAAATGTTACACCTTCTCCAATGAATAGATGGGTATCCTCGAATGGAGTGACAGTCTTGTCGTTCAGCTTCAATGCTGCGGTCAGCGCGCTCAGCTCAGCGTCACCCCCCTCTTCTATTCTCCTCCAGCCGCGACTTATGAGGCCCATTCATCTACGACCGCCTCCTTGTTCTCCACATCCTCCTCCTTTTTCTCAACTAAGACCGCTACCTTCTCAGTCGAACATTCCTCCTTTGTAACTAATTCAGTTATGTTTCGTGATTAATTGATCGCAATCTCGCACATACGCGTAAGCAATCCCAACCATCTCCGGCAGTCCAAGCGAACGTCAAAGAAGAAAATGCCACATTAAGACACAACGAATATGAATAAGTTCTTCATTGTCGTCCTAATCATTTTATGCACTACTTCTTCCTCCGCAGCGTTCGCGGTGGGCTTTAAAAGTGACAGAGTGGTCCAGAAAAGGACATCGATGTCCATGATGAATGTTCATAGTCAGATCAATTCTGCCATGTCTTTCACAGGCCAGCTGTTGGCAGATACCAGTATTGGGGAAGAGGAGGTTCTTGCTGTCTCTGGACAAGCAAGTGATCTCCCTGACCCTATTTATGCTGTGGGCTTTGCGGCTTTGGTTTTCGTCGGAGTTGGGGCACTGCAATTTACTTTAGGAGACTTGACGAAGGAAGAAGGACAGGCGCGTGTTAGAGATTTCCTATCTACGAAGAAGGATACTGAACGAAATCGTGGGTATTTTGATTAAGAAAATTTATTCCTGCCTGGCCACAAAGAAGGAGACCGAAAGAAATCGTGGGTAATATTTTTGGATTGAACTAAGCTTTCAGAGTTTATATTTTGTGTTAGTAGATAATTTCCAAATTATTGACTTGTACACACAATATTGGAGCACTTTTCTATATCTATCAACAAATTGTATTCCATCAAGGCCGATCAACATTCACCTGCGACATAGACTAAATAGCACTGGCAAGACACTATGGCTGTAGTTACAACACAAATCACTACTCCTACGACGTACATCCAAAAATCTCGATAGTACCTCCATCGGATATTGAACGCTTCAGTCGACACAGAGTCTGCTGCCAATTCATATGCGCGTTTGCTGATAATAGACAAACTAAGGAATGGTGGCAAAACAAATGACAGAATTGTCACTGTGAAGCAACCTAACAATGATATGATTAGCCCAAAGCATGGGATACTCAATGCACAGGTGTGGCATAAGAGCAGCAATACACCACGATTGACTAACTCTAAAATCCTGCTTGGCTGTCTCATAACGACTTCCCTATCTTCGAATACACTCGTTTGAGTCATTTGGCTATCCACGGAGGAAGAGAGTGCTGACATTTCTGAACCATTGACATTTGTCGTATTTACTAAAGGCTGAAACTCATGTGGAGGACATCCAAAATAAATTGCACAAGAGCTACGACGGATGCTATCACCAGCTTGTATCAATAGTTGTTCTATCATCTGTGCAGGCGGGATAAATGTGAGCGGTAATGTCAGTATACACACTAAGGCCATCGCGAATCGTACAACATGGGCGGACACGTCATTTATCGGCAGATTTCTAAGAATATTTGAATTAATCCCTCTTTCATCGTGCACGAATAGGAATGCTACACCATCTCCTAAAATTACATATATCATCCACACGAACAGAAGAGACCATTTCACAGCTTGCCCGAATTCTTGCGGATACGCCATACTCTCCTCTACTGGAAATGCTAGACTGCACAAACCAAATCCAAACGTGGCAATACCGATAAAGGTAGCAAATTCAACTATACTTTCGGAAAACAAGGGAAGTCCTGGTCCCTCCATGACCTTCCCTCCATAACAGACGATGCCGAAAAGAATTATGGCGGAGACAGCAATTAACAAACACGCGAGACCAGCCAAACTAAACTTTGCAAGTTTGCTTACATCCTTAACTACACATAGTGGATATGCGCACAAAAACATAATCCACGCCAAAGTAGTCTGTCCAAGATTAACAAAAGGCAGATCCTCCATCATAGCATTGAATGTAATCAAGTAAGTGACGCATGCGCCAAGCAAGGTAATAATGATAGATAAATCCGTGATCATTACGGCTGTGTATCCTCCACCACAGAACGCAATTCGCGAGTAGGTGGATATGATGTCATCAGGAACGTAAAATTGTGCTCTCACTGCATTCTTACACTCTATCATCATGTCGCAAGAAATCCCATTCAGCATGGCAATAAATCCAATGAAGATCGGCGACAATATAAGCCCTCCTTTGCTTATGGCATAAGGAAGCGCCAGAATACCAGAACCAATGCAGAGCTTGCTCATATTAATGGACGCCTCGAGTGTTGACGATTTCGGCTCCAGCACATCATTCTGAATAGAATCAGCATTCTTGGCGCCGTCCTCTGTCGACTTATACATATTTCATGCGTTATCTGCGGGCGTGTAATAGATTACAGTATCTTAAAAAAAAAGCCCTTCTCCTCTAATACATTACATCGCGCCTGTGAACCTCACGGAGACGATGTCCAGTACATCTGTATCGTGATTACATCTGCAGGTGCGAACTATTGTGACTGCCATTATAGATATGCCCGCTAAATGCATAACCTAGTACCAAAATGGTATTGTAGTACCCGCCAGGACACTACAAAAGTCTGACTATATGTATGGAACTTGCTCGCTGCAAGTATGCTGAACGTACCTCGTTGTTAGCAGCAGTAGTAGCTGCTCTCA
>JACLAB010008792.1_pt1 | contig 43228 bp, 31 predicted proteins | sample 8027921 | NCBI WGS metagenome assembly JACLAB01 (sample SAMN15725117, study PRJNA655200) | protist metagenome | isolation source: fluorescence activated cell sorting (FACS) single amplified genomes of... | place: USA: West Boothbay Harbor, Gulf of Maine | collected 2000-07-19 | reverse complement strand
GAATGCGATCGCCAGCCATGGGCACGGCGTAGGGCTTACCGACGCCGCCAGCATCCCACGCGCCCGGAGCGCCGCTCGCGAGCGCGGGCTCAGACGCGCGCGTCCATTTCACGCCGTCCTTAGACGTCGCCACCGCGATGGTGGCCACATCAGGGTTTTGCGAAGAGTATGCTTCATAAAACATGATGAACTCTTCGCGTCCAAGGCGAACGACGCACGGAGAAGCGACACCGGCATCATCGAACGCGCCCGCGGGACCGGGTCCAAACACCGCGCCCCCCGCGTGCTTGGTGTAGTTGAATCCATCCTTTGTGCGCGCCAAACCAATCGAACGCGCGCCAGTGCTGGGATCAATCGACGTATAATATAGACGAATATCACTCGGCCCCGCGAGTAAAACCTTTGGATCGCGAATACATCGCGCATCCCACGCCCCGGCTTCGCCGACGTCAAACAACGCCCCGGTGTGATGGTCGCCTTCGACGCGCGCCCAATTTCGACCATCTTGACTCAAGCATAAACCCGGTCGTGTGCGCGCGCCCTCGATGCCATCCACGACTTCTCTATCATTACCATGATAAAACATCCAATACACCGACCCACCAGAGATAGAATCGCTCGAAATCAACTGCACGTCCCCGACGCTCACGCCCGCCGTGTCAAACGTCCACCAGTCTTCGTCGTTGGGCCATAACACTTTACCTACACTAATCGATTGTTCCGCATCGTTCCTAAACGTCTCCGTGAACGATCCACCGCGTTGCCATTCAATACCATCCACAGACGTCGCCAACCCAATCGCCGTGGCGTCATCCGCCGACGCCCCAGTGTACCACATCATCCATCGGCTCTCGTCGTCGCTCGCAAAGTACTTGACCACGGGCGAGCTCACGCCTCGCGCATCGAACGCATCGCTCGCCCCTGTGCCAAACACGAGCGACGCCGACGGCGACGCCGTCACCCCCATCGCCACTCTCCTCCCGCGTCCCGCGCGCATCGTCGCACGCATCCGCGATGTTGTTTTTGACGACGATGTTGTCGATGATGATGTCGATGATGATGACGATGATGTTTTCCCCACAGTCGACGTCATCGACGACGCGTGCGCGGCGGCGGTGGTGGTGCGTGATGCCATCATCATCCGTGCTCGCGTATCCGTGATCGCGTATGCGATCGGCGCACACACCGCGTCGAGGTATCACGCACATCACATCACATCATCGTCATCGTCATCGTCATCGTCGCCATCACGTCGTCATCCACATCCACGGATCCACGGTCGGTCTGTGCGATGGACGACGTGACGCTTGAATACGACACACACACACATATCTAGGTCTATTCCTACCAATATACGTGAAATCACCCCCACATGAGGTCCATGGTGGGTGACATACATACATAAAACATCATCACACACATAGCACACATCGCCGTTGACTATGAGACGGTGTCTGAGCCCTAGCCTCCGTCGCCTCGACCGTCCACGGGCGCCCGTTCCATGCACGCGTGCAATCCATGCGTGCGCGGCTGGGCGTCAGAGCGACGACGTTCGCATTCGCCTCGGTCGAGGTGAGTCGTACGAGAGGTCGGTCGGTCGATCGTCGCATCGCTGTGCGCGCGTTTCGTGCGTCGCGTTGACGGACGTTCGCGTACGGGGCGCGCGGCGATTGGAGCTCCCGTGGCGTCACTTGGTGTTGGTGCGCATCATCGTCATCGTGTGTTGATTGATTGATTGATTGATTGATTGATTGCGTCGAGGACGAGACACGAGACGCGCGAGGTGGAGAGGTCTCAAGTGTGTTGTGTGGTGTCGTCGTAGTCGGTGATCATGATGTCAAGCGCGTCGAGCATGGGTTCGCAGAATAAGACCAAGGCGACGTCGATCCGATTGTTCCAAAAATCCTTGCGCGACATGATCACGGGGATTCGCTCACACAAGGATACACAAAAGGAGTTTATCAACAAGTGTTTGGCGGATATTAGAGCGGAGGTGGTGTCGAGTGATATTCGAACGAAAGCGGTGGCGATTGAGAAGGCGACGTACTTGCATTCGTTGGGGTACTCAATGCACTGGGCGTCGTTTCACGTGGTGGAATTGATGTCGACGACGAATGTAAAGTATAAGCGGATCGGTTATTTAGCGGCGTGCCAGTCGTTTGGGGATGATACCGACGTAGTGTTGCTCATTCCGAACCTTTTGAAGAAGGATTTGGCGAGTCCGAACCCGGCGGAAGCGGCGTTGGCGATTTCGTGCTTGGGGAACATTGTCACGCCCGAGTTGTCGCAAACTTTGGTTGCCGACGTGTACTCGTTGCTGAACAATCACAAGCCCGATTTGCGACGACGCGCGTGCTTGTGTTTGTACAAGTGCTTCTTGCGCTACCCAGAGGCGTTACGTCCGTCGTTTGCGCGTTTAACTGAGTGTTTGGATGACGACGATCAATCCGTCGTTCAAGCGGCGGTGACGGTGTTGAGCGAACTCGCCATGCACAACCCGAAGACGTACCTTCCGCTCGCGCCGAAGTTTTACAAGTTATTAACGTCGAGCTCATCAAACTGGATGACTATCAAGTTAGTGAAGGTTTTTGGTGCGTTGACGCCGCTCGAACCAAGACTGGCGAAGAAGCTCGCCGGGCCCATTTCTGAAATTCTCGAAACCACCAACGCCAAGTCGCTCATGTATGAGTGCATCCGTACGGTTGTCCAAGGGATGACGTCTCAAGAGAAGGTTGTTCGCCAAGCGGTGGATAAATTGAAGGATATGTTGGAAGATCATGATCCAAACATCAAGTTTTTGGCTTTGCACGCGCTCACATTCTTGCTCGACTCTCACCCGAGAATCGTCGCCGAGCACAAGGGGAACATTTTTGAGTGCCTCGATCACGAAGATTCGAACATTCAATACTGCGCACTTAAGATTGTGTGTGGTTTAGTCACCAAACGCACGCTGATTGACACCACCGCGCACTTGATGAATGCCATGGGCAAAGCGGATCAACGTTTCAGAGACGAGCTCGTGTCGAGTATTGTTCACATTTGCATGAATGAACGCTACGCGCTCGTGACTGACTTTGTGTGGTATCTCTCGGTACTGGCCGATCTCATCCGCGTTCCGTGCTCTTCTCACGGTGCGTTGGTTGGTGAACAAATCATCGACGTGTGCTTGCGCGTGGAAGTTATTCGTGAAGCCGCAGTTGGTATCTTGGCTCCGCTCTTGTTGGACACGTCGCTTTTGGAGCAATCAAACGTGAACAAGACGGTGCCCGAAGCGCTTCAATCTGTGGCGTGGGTTGTCGGTGAGTACGCGCACTACATCGTCGACCACGAAGAAATTCTTGACGCCTTGCTTGCGCCTCAAGTGAAGCAGCTTCCGGGTCACGCCCAATCAGTGTACATCCAATCCATCTTCAAGGTGTACGCGAGCGCGGTTTTGTCATACTCTCAAGGCATTCGACCGACTGGCGCGGTCGGCGCGCTCCCAGCGCCCGATACCGAGCCTTTGATTGAACTTGCCGACGAGGCGAGCGAGGCTTCGACTGGCGGTGCTACCGCGCCTACGCCAGGTAAACTCGTGCCTGAGTCTGAAGATCTCGTCTCATTGCGTCAAAAGGTGTTGCGTCGCATCGAGCCCCTCGCCACGAGCTTCAACTTGGAAGTTCGCGAGCGCACCTGTCAGTTACAGCAAATGCTCACCATCGTCGGTTCCGCCGAAGAAGCTGAGCCTGGTAGCGGCATAGCTATCATCGAGGAGTTCGCGACGATTTTGAGCGAGGAAATTCAACCCGTGTCTCTCAAGGCGCAGAAGAAAATTGAAATTCCCGAGAGCTTGGGCGCCGAAGAACCGATGAGCGCCGAGTGGGATTACCTCCTCGTCAGTAGCGATGATGAAGATGAAGATTATGAGGTTGGCAAAAAGGGCAAGAAGGGCAAGAAGAGCAAGAAGAAAGAAAAGATGTCTAAGGAACTTCGTGACGTCACTGAAATCTTTGGTGCTAAGAAGAGCAAGGAGCAGATCGCCAAGGAGGAGAGAGAATCTCGCGAAATGCTCGCCCGCCATAAAGAAAAGATGGGTCAATACTACCTTGAAGGTGAATCGAATCCCGCCGAAGCCGCTAGTAAGAAAAAGAAACCGATCGCATCGCTACCTGGTCCAGAATCTGCGACGATGGCGGCTCTTGAAGCACGTTTGGCCAATCACAACGCTTCAAACGTCGTTCGACCGAGCATCAAGGGTGAAAGCGACAGCGACGAAGAAGAGGAAGAGATCCCGACTGGACCGTCCGTTGGCAAGCACTACCAGCCAAAGAACGCATCTAGTGCGTTGCACGGTCAACTCGGCGCATATGATCCTCTCAAGCCGCTCGATCGAGGAGAAGATCTTCCATCTGTTGAAGCGTATCCGCGTTTTGATCCATACGCCAAAGACGACGGGCCATTCAACGCATTCGCTCCGGGCGGGGCCAAGGCCTCAAAGGACAAAAAGAAGAAGAAGGATAAAAAGGATAAAAAGGATAAGAAGCACGTTCCCGAGAGTGATGACAAGCCCAAGGAAAAGAAATCAAAAAAGAGTGGAGGTGATGGCGCCAAGAAGGAAAAGAAGTCTAAGCCCAAGAAGAATGGGAACGCCGACGTTGACGCTCTCGCACAAAATCTCGTCGAAACTAAGGTTTAAGCGTTTCTTTAATCCACACGATGATGCCATTGACGCCATTGCTAGACAATCGGTCGTAATAGTTTGTTGCTCTGTAAGATATAACGCAAATACGTTCACACTCTGTCTTAACCAAAAACAAGAAAAAAAACGGCTGCGCACCTCTTCGTCTTCCGTTTGAAATGAGCCCGTCATCTTCTTGCGTCAGTTGCGACATAAGTCGACGCACGCGGCACACATTTGTTTATAGAGTATTGTTTTACAAATACGTTGAAGACTAAAAGCTAATAACATGACGGTGACCTTTGAAGATTCTGGCAATCCTAAGGTGAAGCTGACGATTGAAGACGTAAGAGCTTGGGCGCTCGAATACGGTTTCGTTAAAACGTCTGTCGGCTCAGATAAACCAATGGCGCAGCGTGTAGACTTGATGGCATTCTTCAAAACATACAACACGTCTGCATTCTCTCTGTTCAAGACCAAATTCAAATCTCGAAAGCTGAAACCTCCAAACGAACACCAGGTGCGCAGACTAGACGCCGAAACTCGGTCTCGCTCGCAGGCCTCATCGTCAACTTCTGCGACTAACTCTTGATGATTTCGACGTGCAGGAAGAAGATGAAGTAGATGAAGAACGTCCGCTCACCGAGGAAGAAATTGCCGAAATGATCGCTGAGTACGAGCGCGTCAAAGACTATGAAGCTCGCAAGTGGAGATACGTAAAACGCCCGGGTGGGCAAGCGGTTCGCCCGCCTATTTGGTATGAGCTCTACGGTGCTTCCCAATACTTGAACCAAGGCGAAAACAAAGAACCAGCGCCTGTCTGGCGTGAAGACGGCTCCATTGACTACGGTGGACGCGAAAAGTGGGATGCTTGGACTAAATGTAGCGGCATGTCTGAGCAAGAAGCTAAAATCGCCTTCGTGCGCGCGATGCGACGAGCAGAATCAAATGCAAAAGACAACTTTTACTAAGATGCCTTGACGTCACGCCTTACGCGCCAAAGTGCGCTGCTTCGTGGCAACTTGGACAATCTTTTCTTCAACCTGCGAGTAATAAAATGTAAGTAAAAGAATTAAACATGAAAACTGAGAATTTAAGCATACCTTGAGCCCCTTGCGACGGCGTACGGCGTCCATCAGTTGACGCGAGATATTTGGCCCAACATCGCCGTCCTCACCGAATTCTTCTCGTTCTTCTTCGGTAGTGGGTGTAAAGAACGGATCCATTTCGAGCATGGACCAATGACTAAACACTAGCTGAGCCGTCGACGCGCCAGATGTCTGTGCGCGAAGCTGGTTGACAAAACCAAACGAACTCGCCACGGGTAAATAAGCGTGAATGATGAACACGCCCGTACCTTCTCGAATAGTTTCTGACAAAATCTGCGAGCGTCGCTTGCCGAGTACAGCGTACGTCCCCCCTAATGCTTCAGACGTCGTAGTAATGACGGCCAAATACATCGCTTCGACGAGTCGAGTGCCGGCTTTGAGCACAGCTTTTCGAATCACGTCGCGTACAGTGTTGATTATCTGGCCAGAGAGAGGTCCGTATTGATCTTCATCCGCGCCATCTCCATCTTGTTCTTCGTTGACTGCAATATGAAGTGTCATCTGGACCCCAGTCAGTGGTTCATCGCATAGAGGACCTCGATCAGTAGCCATTTGAAAACCAGTGAGCACGCTGCCCTCGATGGCGTTCAAATCAAACTCCACTAATTCTTCGTGCGACACAGCTTCATACGATTCTCGCAATCCCAATGCGATTCCAGCGTACGCGTGTCCAAATTCTTTTTCGTCGTCGTCTACGCTTGCCGTGTAAGTACTGACGTTTAAGATATTAGATCCAATGCGCTTGGGACCGAGCGCCCATGCGTGACGCAACGTTTTCTCGATAATCCCCTCTGGTCCTTGTTCGTCGTAGGTCGCCGCTTCTCGCAAAGACGTAACTTTATTCATGAATTCTTCAGCAATCAACTTGTTCTCATCGCTCTCCGGGTCCTTTGCCAATAGCAATACCTTCAGACGCTCAGAAGTATCATCAATTGCTCGAACGACAAAGCTTGGAATGGGAGCGACGCTACATGTGATAGAGACACGTCCGTTGGCCGTCGTCGACGTTGCTGCCGCCTTTGTCGTGATACCCTCGCGAAAAGAAATGATTGGTGGCGACACGCGGACGGGGATCTTGGCAAATCTTTCGCTCAGATCGGCAATACACCGCTCCAAGTGTACCTCGCCAGCCGCCGCAATCACGTGTTCGCCGGTTTCCATCAAACTCACTTCTACAAAGGCATCTGCGCGATTCAATAAGCGCAAACCTTCAACAAGAGCGCTCATATCACTGATAGCTTCAGGTTCTACAGCAACCTTCACGATTGCCGCCGCTTGGAACATCATCGCTCCAAACGGTGGACAATCTAACGTAGAGGACAGCGTCGCCGTTTTCAAAATCGCCGTCTCCAATCCACCAATTGCCAACAAATTTCCAGCCGGCACTTCATCAACGACAAACATTCCTTGACCCATCATCAGGTATAATTCATTCAAAACAATCTCTTGGACTTCATTTGAATCCACGTCACTAGGATCATGCGTTGGACTCAGTACGTACATCTTGTCACCTTTTCGAATTGTTCCAGAATAAACGCGCGCAAATGCAAGAAATTTGACATCGCTGGGTTGATTTTGAGCACCTTGTACGTGAGCCTTGGGTATTGCCATCATTTTACTCACGAAAATGATTCTATGCGCTTCGTCAGATAGATTGCATGCCATAACAGCGTTACGTGCATCGTCGAGTCCAGGAGGTTTGGTTCCTTTGAGCAACGGTTGCGGCATCACGCGGTTGATGCGATGCGGCGCGGCTTGCGGCGGACTCGGGACGCAGTGAGCCACCATTTCTAACAAAGTCTGCGACATCGGAAGCCAAGCTCGCATGATGGACTGCAAAGCCATGCGTCGATCGGTGTTTGCCAGATCGCGTTCACTCACTTCTACTTTGAGAGCCTTGGCGAGCGCGGCCAAGTCCTTCTCCACCCATACGCCATTCTTTTCGTTGTCCGCCGTCGTGTACAATTTCCATATCGGGTCTAAAATACATTGCACGAAAAGAGGTTTGAGCTTGTCTCCAGCAACTTTTCGACTGACAATGCGTTTAGTCTTAGGATGGTAGTACCAATCTCCCGAAAACGCCTTGCATAGCGCCGCCGCAGAACACCCGAGCTTTTCCGCAAACAAGTCGGCAAACGCCTCTGGGCGAAACGCCCAACCGTCTATGGCACTTCCAAAAGCTACATTCCCGCGTGCGATGGAAAATGCTTCAGCCACTTCACCATCTTCGTTAACTTCATCTAAATAGTCCGCTCCAACTCCGCCGTCGCTCGTTGAAGCCCCCAATGTGGCTTCTTCGGCGGCGTCAAAAGCGCTCAAAAACGTATCCGCCTGCGAAATGAATTTTTCGCTTTCAAACGCGCTCATTAACCCATTCACTTCGTTTAACAGCGTCCTCATGCGGTCATACGCCTCTCGAGGCTCGTATCCAAGCTCGATGATCAATCTGTCGAGCTTATTAAACACCAAACACGGCTTCAACCGTTCTTCCCACGCCTGTCGCAACACGGCGTGCGTCTGCACGCACACGCCTTCCACGACATCCACGAGGACGAAACATCCATCACTCAACCTCGCCGCCGTGGACACCTCAGAACAAAAGTCTACATGTCCCGGTGAGTCGATTAACGTGATCAATATCGGCTCTTTATCCCCACGCACCGCCGTTCGAGGCGTGTACAGTAAATTTATCCCCGCGCTCTTCATCGTAATCCCTCGTCGTTGTTCGTCTTCGAGGAAATCCATAAACCGCATCAACCCCGCTTGTTTAGCGGTGATGAACCCATTGTGTGCAATCAACGAATCGCTCAGCGTGGTTTTCCCGTGATCGACGTGTGCGAGCACGCAAATGTTTCGTATTCTCGTCGTGTGTCGTTGGAGCGACGCCAAGCGCTCGATGGCGCGGTCCATGACGACGCACCACGCACGACGACTACACTCGTCGTCCTCGTCCTCCTCCTCGTCGTCCTCCTCCTCGTCGTCGTCCTTGCGCGTTACACGCACGCAGAGTGACGTCCATGTCGCACTGCATGGGTCGTCTCGTTGGGTCAGACGGTTGGCGCTTTGGCGAAAGACTACAGACGAGTCATTCAGACTTTGCGACGTGGGTCAGTCTTAATGAGTAGTCCAGTTTCGTAAGACCATGATGTCTAGTTCAAAACAAGACTACAGTACCCATTAAGACAAAAACCCATGGACACGGTCTGAATCGGTAGTCTTTTTCGCGCGCCGGTTGGGCGTTGGCGACGTGAAAGACTCGTCATTCAGACATGCACGTCGTCGACGATACACCGCGACGGGATAACCAAACGCGGAGGCGTGCGCGCGCGCCTTCGCGTAGTGCACGCGAGAGACGCATTATTCGCGTATTTTTCGAATGATGAGTGGTGTCCCACGCGCGCAGTGCGCGCGCGCCTCGTGAGTGGCATCGTGGCGAATCTTCTCAGCTTGAACGTCACAGGGACAGCGCGCGCGGTGTGGTCGTACGCGTGCACGCACGCGTACGCGTGGTAGGTCCATGACGATGAACGAGGGGAACGAACGAACGTTGGAGCAACGCATGCGGTTAGTGCCCGTGGGATTCGTTGCATTTTGAACCAAGGCACGAGGCGAGCGGTCGGGTGACGACGCCGATGGCTGCCGCGCATCCTCGGAGCGCTCGCGCGCGCGTCCCTAGACGACGTCTAGGCCCACGTTCGGTGGCTGTTTCAACGCACGCGTAGTCATGTAACATTCATAACCACATCGGCGCTGCTTCATTCGTGCACGGGGTCAATGTCGTCGTCACCGGTGGGATTCCAGCGCTCGCGCGCGCGCTCTCGCGCGCGTCTAGGTCCCAGAACATCGTCCGACCGACCGCAATCCTCGCGCACGCGCGTCGTCTCTCGGCGTCGTTTGCGTCGTCGTCGTCGTCGCGACCGCACACGCGCGCGTCATGGCATCGTCCTCGATCGCGTAACATTGTCACCGGAACATAAAACACGCGCGGCGCGGCGTCTCTCACGCGAACGTCGTCGAGGTTCTCGACGTGGTACTCGAACGGACACCTCGACGATGGGCCGTTCGTCGCACGCGGGACGCGGGGTTGGGCGGGTCGTTTTCACCCTCCTTTCCCTCGCGAGTGCGATTGCGAGCGGTGTAGAGGTGAGAGTACGATGAGATGCACCACTGGTCGGGGTGCGAGCGCCGGTCGCGATCGTCACGCGCGAGCGTAGGAGACGCAAAGATGAGTTGAGCGCGACTTGTTGTTGTTCGCGCGCGCTCATCGACGAGTTTACTTTGACTGACGAGCGCGCGCGATGAGCGTGATGCGACAGGGCGTGACGGTGTTTAGAAAACTACATGCATGGGGCGAAAATAAGCACGGAGAGCTCGGGCTTGGACAGGTACGTGAAAAAGTCCTCGTTACGAGACGAGCGAAAAGCGGCAAGACGACGGTTGCGTACGTACTAACCATGGTTTTGTCGCGCGTTGAATCTCACAGGGCCAAGCGCTGAGTTCGTGCAACGATACTGAAATAGTTGAACTTGGATGGGACCTCGAAGGTACGTGGAGCGTTGCGTGCATGGTATCATCCTGAACTCGTTTGCACAGGGACACTGAGTCGCGTCAGCGCCAGTCTCAACCACGCCGTGGCGCTCACGGCTGAGGGTGCGTTGTATGCATGGGGAAACAATCTATGCGGGCAGCTTGGATTAGGAGACCTGGTGAATCGATACACACCGACGAAGATCGATGCATTAAGTGGCGTGCGGATAGTGGAAGTTGCCGTAGGCGTCGAACACACGTTGGCGCTCGCGAGCGACGGTCGACTGTACGCCTTTGGTTGCAACGGTCGAGGATCACTCGGACTCGGCTCTAGCACTCTCGGGACGATTTCACAGCCTACAATAGTGAACACGCCGGAAACGTTCGTCAAATTAGCCGCGGGGTCTCTACACAGCGTCGGGCTCACCGCTTCGGGCGCGGTGTACACCTGGGGCGCAAACGACCAAGGACAGCTCGGTACGTCTTCTTCGTTTGTGAAACTTCGCGCGACACCGAGGACGATGACATGATAATAATACTGATTTCTTCGATACAGGTTTTGGTGGCTGCGCCTCTCCTGGAGGACCGGGAAACGACCCTTGTTTGAACGATGTCTATGTGGTACGTTGTTTACATTCTTCTCTGGCAGACAGTTGAATTATATTAATTAATTAATTGTAGCCAACAAAGGTGACGCTGACAAACACAGGCGCAGCGTTACCGCAAATGAAATTAATTGCTGCTGGCGGTGGCCAAGTTGCAACGGGTTCGCGGCATTTATCGCAAGGAGGACACACGCTTGCCGTCACGACAGGGGATGAAGTGTACGCATGGGGAGATAATTTTCACGGGCAACTAGGTAAGCATCAGAGCAGTATCCAGAGATATCATGAATGCTGATGATTACGCAGGTATAAAACAAACGTACAACCTAATTACTGGGACTTCTAGTTACACTCCGAATACGGTACGATGGACTTTTCAAGATGAACAAATTAATTAATTAACGAATTAATTACAGTACGACACAACGACGGGTTTATACTACAACCGTCACGAATTACCTACTAAATCGGAACCATTTTCGATCGACGTGATCTCTGGTACATTCGTCGAAGTCGGCAAGCCCACAGTGCCAACAATCACGCAAATAGAAGCTGGTTCTTTTCACTCAATGATGCTCGTGTCGACTGGAGAAATATTTGCATGGGGAGACAATTTTCACGGTCAAATCGGCATCGGATACGTTTCAAGCAACTCCGAACCCACTCAGTATTACGTTTCACGAAATTACGACGAACCAGAGATGATTGACGAGCCGAAACGCATTAAAAAGTTTGATTTTACTTCTGTTGAGGCTGATTCAAATTCGGCGTTAATTAATTACACAATCACGGGGTACGTTCTACTGCGAATTAATTCCCAATACATCAGCATCATATCAAGAGTTATATTAACTTTATGTTTGCAGGAAAATTTTCGACGAAAACAACGCAACGTTTACTCAGGTGCGAAACATGGCCGGCGATAATTAATTGTTTTATGATTTATCGTGTCAACGCACTTGGTACTGACAAAAGCGTCCTTAATTCCCGCATAGATTTCTGCCGGTGGCTACACCTCGATGGCAATTACATCGACAAACAAATTATTCATATGGTACGTCTCGAGCCGATTCGTGAGGCGCCAAGTGTCAACTCTTCGATTTCGTTCGCTGGCGTCCCAGTGCTCATCGCTGACATGGTATTCTTTTTCATGGTCACAGGGGTATCAACGCAGAAGGCCAATTAGGAACGTGTGGGTGTGGCGGGTGTGCAAAATACGGTGCAGCAGACCAGGGAACTTGCACAGTTGGCTCTACGGCGCCTTGCGAGTGTTCTTGCGGAGGTACCGGCACATGTGTCTTTATCGCCGGTTCCGCGGCGAGCAACTTCAATCCGGTCAACCAAGGCACATGTAAGAGTACCGTAGCAGAGTGTGATTGCGAAGGTATTATGACAGGAACGTTAGATAGCATGGACGAGCCGATGATGTCTGATCTTCATCTATCGCCTAACGCATTTAGTGACGCAGTGTACGCGAGCGCTGGTGGCGGTGGCATTTATGCCATAACAGAGTCGCTGTGTAAAGATGACGCCGATGGCGTGGTCTGCTCTGGTGCTGGTACTTGCCAAGCAGATGGAACTTGCGCGTGCAATGCTGGTACTGGAGGTGATACTTGTCAAAACGTGTGCCCGCAAGCCACGGATGCTGACGAAGCGCTGCTCAACAACCTCGGCGTTCTCGACGACCCCATTGCTGGTAAAGATTGTGCTGGCCACGGCGTGTGCGATGCATACACAGCACTTTGTGTCTGTGACGAGGGATATTACGGCCCCAAGTGTGCGCTCATTTGTGCCGTAGACGAAGGTGGGCGCACGTGCTCTGGAAATGGCACGTGCGCGTACAACGTCGGCACGTCCTCGATGCCGTATTGCGAGTGCGACCGCTCTCAGGACCCCGTGTGGTGCGCGACTCGTGGCATACAAATCCATCCAGAAGGATGGTGTAGTTATCACGGCGGTGACGCATACGGTGGTTTCACCGCGTGCTACGTCGCTGGTCAATGCGGTACGTGTCAAAGTCCAGGCGCGCCGCGCGCCTCTGCGACGTTTGCCTTGGCTTTCATCCTCGCCTTTGTCGTTTTCTTATTCATCGATGCGTAAAACGTCAACGTCGTCGTGTCGACTGCGCGCATATGTAATATCAAAACCCACCTATTATGCTGTTATGTAGACACATGCGCATCCATCCATCGATCCATCCATTCAATCCACTCCGCGTACGCGCGCTCGCTCGCGCGCCGCCGACGACAGTGCCCCTCTCACGCATTGATTGACATTGCACGACACATTCGGACGCCCTTGCGACGACGGACGACCGAAGAGACGACGCGTGGTGTACGCGCGCGCGTCTCCACGTTCGATGCCGCTCATGTCCCCGTCGTCTCCGTTCCGTCGCACCGGCACCGACGCCGACGACGTTGGCTTTGACCGTTCAGGGGCACGACCGTCGTCCTCCCCATCGTCGTCGTCTTTTGTATCGCCCCGCCGACCTACGACGACGGCGAACGCGGTGACGCGCGACCGATCGTCATCGCGTCACGGTGCGTCGTCGAGCGCGGGTGTGGGCACGGGAATCACTCGCCTGAGTGGTGTCCCGTCGTCGGGGGCGCCGGCGGGGGCGTCCAAGTTGGAGCTCACGTTGAGCGCGGTGACGTCGTGCGAGGAGCTCGCTCGAGTGCTCGATGGTGGACAACGACAACGCACGGGAGGGAACGTGAAAGATGCGGCGAAGACTATCGATGTCGTCGAGCACGTGCTGAAACGGAATCGAGAAAACTTGAGAGAGTTTTTTAGCACGTGTTTTCAGGCGATTTTGTGTGAGATTTTTAGTTTTGAAGGCGGCGGACAGTCCACGAATGGGTGGATGAATGGTGCATTTAACGCCAGTGAACGAGAAATGCGAGAATTGTTGGAGTTTTTATCTCCACAAGGGACGTTTATGCGAGCCATGGTGGCGGCAGATTCGGATAAACTCGTGCAATTCGCGTTTCCTGTCGATCGACTCCCCGAACGCACGCAACGCTTGTTGCAAACTGAATCGGGAGCGATGTCGTTGAATCGCTCGCCGCCGTACGCTGGATGCATCAAACGTGATAGCATGGGCAAGTATCAAGTGCATCTTGGGTTGTATCAGTACTTTATGTTCTGGACTGCGTATTTTGCCATGCGCCCGGGCGCGCGCCGCGGACACGCCACGCACCAGTCATCTTTTGGTTTGGGGACGCGTTCGTCGCCTTACAAGAGCGCTGGTGGCCTCGGAGGCGGTTCGTTTGGTAGCCCGAGTGGAGCGTTCTTAGGTGGTCAATGGCCATCCACCCCGCTTTCGATGCACCGATCGACGACGACAAAGGTACACCCGTATCGCGAGTTGTTGCTCACGCATTTGAAACACTTTCTCCCGCGCGCCGCGCCCGGAAAGGAGTGGAGCAAGGTGGATTTGGGTAACACCGCGCAAGGTGAATTGTTGGTGAGCATTTTGACAGAATTTTGGATGCCCGTGGATGATTCGCGTGCGCAATCGAGCGACGTCACGCGCTCGAGTTCGCCATTTAGAAATTTACCATCCATGAGTCGCGTCGTCGACGCCGCGATGCGGCAAAACGGCATGACACCGCCTCGAGCGGCGGCGCCTGAATCGCGACGTCGGTACACGTACAATCCACCCGCTGTGGATCACGTGAATGCAGTGACGCTGTTGATCACGTACTTGTTTGCTGAATTACCCGATAGACAAATGGAGAACATGGATGGTGCAAAGGGACTCGACGTTGCGCGAGACATCGTACAGCGGCCATTGTACTACTTTTTACACGACGCCTTTACGCAGTGGCCCACGGAGAGCATGACGAGTTTGGAACCCGTGGTGACGCTTTGGGTGTCGTATTTCGCACCATGGTGTGCGAAATTCCCGGAATCTCAACAAAGCAAGGCGCCAATGTCCAAACGTGGAGGGTCGCCGTCGCGCATCTTGACGTCGCCGTTGTCCAAAATGCCCACGGCGTCGTCGAGCAACGCGTCGTCTGAGCCGGACTACGACGCCGCTTTACTTCCGATTGGTAAAGAGTACAAGTTTGATGATAAAGTAGAAGATACTCCTGGAAAGTATTCACACATTCGACACGTGTTCAAGAACATTCCATTCTATCACGAGTTGATGAAACATTTCTTGGAGTTGTGCTGCAAACGCGTCCCGTTGGATGCCGAGGGTACGGCGTCGGCTTTGCTCATCGCGCTTCAACCGCTCGCATCAGCGCCGGCGCTGTTGAAATTGTTAGAATCCGTTGAAGAAGGCTATGCAGAGTTCTTGCTTGATCCGTTCAAAGGAACGTTGAAGACCATGCAAGCCAGAGAAGAGTCGGTGGCGTCCAGGGAATCGTACTACCCCCTCATGCGTTCGCAACTTCAAGAATGGGAACCCGAGGAGGTGTCTGCGATTGGTGGCCCTCCCGGGACACCAAACGGTACCCCTGGGGCGTTCGCTACGCCGGTGAGTAAATGGCAAGGTGCTGCTGCTCGATTAGCGGCGAATCGAGTGAGTGAATCGAGCAAGGACAAGTCTGTGTCTGGGCACTTGCGCATGTTTTCATCCGAGGCGGATGGATTGGCGCAAGTCGCCATCGCGCTCATTCATCGACTCGAGCGCGACGCAGCGCAAGTTCCAACGTCTCATCCTCTCCGCAAGAGCGTGCCCAACTTTCGCAAGGCGAGTTTCACGGTGTTTAGATTGGAGAGATTTCGCGATACGCCATACTTGAAGAGTCCGGCGGCGGCCAAGTACGTCGATACAAACTCTGGCGAACGTCCTGGATGGGCTTCGGGACGGCGAAGTGCGAGAGAAATGTACAAGGGAGATTGGATGCAACGACCAATCGGTGCGAACGAGTTCGCGCCTTTGGTGTCTCTGCTTTTGATGCTTTCGAGGTTCCTCAATAGAAAGTTACGCCTCGACGGCGCCGCGGGTGAGGGCGCGAAGGGGCGCGTCACTGTCGGTGAATTGAAACAGTTGGCGGAAGGCGCATGGACGACATCTCAGCGCATGAAGCGCGACAATGTTGTTCTAGGACACGCTGTATCGATTTTGGCCGTTCTAGAGGCGCTTACCGTGGGTTTATTCCGTAGTCGCGGTTTGACAATCAATTTGCGCCCGCTCGCGGAGTATCAAATGCTCGCACTTCTCTTTGTCGCTTATTGGGTGCTGCGTTTCTTTCGCGCGCTTTTGTAGATCGATTTAGACTGATTGAAACTCTACGTGATGATTGATGGTGCATGCCATGTCTTTGCTACTAATTTCTCTACTACACACTATGCTACGCTACGTACTTTCCTCCTCTGTGCTGCGACGCCAGAATTGCAAGCGGCGTAACAACGGCGTCTTGTTTTTCTTCGCCGGATCTTCTGGCGGTGGAGGCACGTAGCGCTCCTTGGTTTCCTTGTAAAAAATATACACCAGCTGTCTAAACCCGAGAGTGAAGAAAAAGCTCAGCGTGAGCCCGCACATGAGGAGCACGATTGTCGCCGAACGTTCAGACGACGTTCCAACTTGCCACACGCGGTCAAACGCCGAACCGCTAAAAAAGCCCTGCGCGACGTCGCCAACCGTCGTTGCTGTCGTCGATGACGCAACCTCGGGAGGTAATAACAACTGAGGTAACGTCGGCACGACGACGGCGAACGCACCAATGACGCCACCGACCATAATAGACGCCACGGTGGAGCACAAAAACGCCGTCTTCATGAGCAGCACGCGATAGCCGTACATGAGCTCTTGCGAACGCTTGAGCGCCTCACCGCTCGTCTTTTGCTCGAGCACCAGCACCGGTCCAGCCACGGCGTAATCAAGTAAACGAATGAGCCCCAGATACGGCACTGGAATCGTCAGCACCGAGTTCCAAAGAATCGACACCACGCGCCTGAAATCGAGCGTCAACAACGCCTTGCACGTCGCAAACGTCCCACGAAGCTCGCGCGTGGCAATCTTCACCGTCGCCCGTCGCGCGGCGTTTGTTTTCAAATCTCGCCAATCACACCCTTCATCATCCCCCTGCGCGCTCCCTCGCATCACCGCCACGCGCACGAACATGGAACACATAAACTTCCACAGCGCCACGACGAGCGTAAACGCCGCCGCCACGAGCGGAATCGTGTGCGCGTGCGCCAACGCGAGCGCAAACGTCCCACCCAAATTCACCGTCTGTGCCCACGCCCCAGCCACCAACGTCAGCATCACACTCAACGGCGCGTCTCGTACGGTGTATTCCATCACGCGCAGCGTCAACGCGCGCGCCGTCAAGCGCGCCGGTTCCGCCGCCGACGCCTCTGACGCGGCGCGCACCTTTGCCATCGCCCGGTCGCGCCGCGACGACGACCTCGACGACGACGACGACGACGACGACGACCTCGATATCGACCCAAACGTCGTCCTCGTCGTCGTCCCGATGGTGGTCACGCCCGTGGTGATCACCCACGCGCGCCTCACCCGTGCGGTCGCATTCGCCTCGCCTCGTGTCACCGTCCTCGCGCGCATCACGCGCGCGCGCGTGCGCGTCCTCGTCGACACCACCGATGACGACGACGACGACGACACCGACGACGTTGACGTCATCGTCATCGTCGGTGTCGTCATCGGTGGTGTTTCGTTCCTTCGCGCGTCGTCGAGTACGTCGTCACGCGCGCGCGAACCAATCAACCACCCACCACGACGACGACGACGAGCAGACGACGACCTCGACGAGCAGACGTGGTTCAACCCTCCTTAGGCCTCGCTTGATTTTCGTTTTTAATCTCACCTCACGTATTCGCTCTGTATATACATCACACACCTTCTCACGTGCCTTCGAACGTATTTTCTGACGACCTCGACGACGACGAGAGGGGAACCAAGGCGGTCGTCGGGGTGTTGATATGCCACGTGGCACATTCGTCGTCTGTGTATTCATAGTAAGACATGCTATATCACCTATATAGTATATACACGTGCACTCGAGTGCCCATGCGATCGATGATGTACACCACGCGCGAGGTGGCTGTCGTGCGTGCGTGTCTCTGTGCGCGCGCGTGCGTGGTGGGCGTCGTCGATCGCGCGGGAGAACGCGACGACGACGTGAGGTGAGTGTGTGCGTGGGTGTGTATATATATACGCGCGCCTCGTCGTCGTTCTCGACGCCACCACCGTAGCACCGCGTCGGTGGCGTCGTCGTCGTCGGTGTCGTCCTCGGAGTCCTCGGAGTCGTTTGTTTGAATTCATTGGTATTCATTCAATCCTACGTCGCGGATGGATGTCCAACGCGCGAGCGCGGCGGGTGTACGCGAACCGGCGACGGGGTTTGGTGGGACGACGATGACGACGACGACGCAGGATGAAAACGCACACGTGATGATGCATAGATCGGGGAAGGATGGCGGCGCGGGCGGTGGAGGCGCGCGCGGGTCGACGCTGAAGAAAGGGTTGGGCGGGAAGACGTTCGCGACGACGACGACGAAGGCGACGACGACGACGATGACGGGGCAACACCAACGGAGTGCGTTGGGGAATATCACAAATAAAGGGTTGAGTGCGCGCGGTGGTGCGTCGGTGGTGGCGCCGACGCCGACGAAGCCGCCGGGATCGGTGAAGGAGCCGCGGGTCAAGGCGAAGGCGCCCGCGCCGGCGTCGGCGTTGCGCGCGGATGACGACGCGGGTTTGGAACGCGTTCGAGCGACGATTGCGCCGGAAGAGTTGGCGAATATTCGTGCTCGGGCGGAAATGTATGCCGATGAATCGGATGATATCGAATATTTTGGCAAGACGCACGAGGAGCAAGCCAAGGAGGAGCGGGCGCGCGAACGCGCCGCGGTTGAGGAGCGCGTTCGGGGATTCTTGGCGAATGCCGCCGCGGCAGCGAGCTATGACGCTAACTTTGGGACAACGACATCGCTGGATGATAAAAACGAGTCATTACGGGCGTCGATTAAAAATTTATCCTTGAAGGCGAGTTTCACGAGCGGCGGTTTCAACGCCGACGGCGAGGACGATGTGATGGATGATTTGTGTAACTTTATGAGCCCGACGAAAATGCCAGGGATGTTGGATGACGACGACGATGTCGACGAGGTTTTGTTTGGCGGCCGAGCGGGTGTTGATGATTTGGCCTATCTCGACGAGGAACTCGACGCCATGCTCGCGGATTGAAAATGAACAAGCCACGACGGCGACGTACGACGCAAACTCTTTTTTTTAGCACCAGCACAACCGCGACGCAATTTCAGCACCCTTCTTTTTGACGCAGCGATGAAAACTTGAGACATGGTTTTCATTTCGAGGTCACTTCAAGGTCACACCAAGCGCCATGCGGATTGATTGTAATACACCAAAAATTAAAAATATCTACAACGCGTCGATGTTTTACAATAATCTATGACGCCAGCCACGCGTGTTCGAGCGCTTGCTGCGCCGTCAACCGCTTTGCTGGATCTCTATCTAAAACCTTTGCTAAGAAATCACGACATTGCTCGTCTGATATCTGCGATAAATCGACATCCTGCGAGAGAATCAACTGATACGTATTCCACGCGCCTTCGGCTTGGTACGCGTACGACCCCGTCACGAGCGCGTGCGCGGTGACGCCGACGGACCACACATCCGCCTTGAACCCATCGCACGGCTCACCTTCGCAGCACTCAGGGGCGGTAAACGCTGGTGTGCCTGGCGTCGTACGCACGAGCGCATACGTGCCGTCTTGTACGTTCTTCTCCACGCGTTTCGCCGAACCAAAGTCTCCCAATTTATACGCTCCAGACGCGTGCACGAGAACATTTTGCGGCTTGACATCGTAATGCACCACCCCTTGCGCATGGCATACCACGAGCGCGCTACAAATATCACGAATCACCGCTTTCGCGCGCGAGTCTTCGAACGGCTCAAATCTATCCGCGTCATCGCTCACGAGCGCGCCGCGCTCACAAAATTCCATGACAATGTACGCCGTGTCCCCGCGCGCTTCTTCGCACCATTCGTACACCCCCACCACGTGCTCATCCGCACACACCGCCATGAATTCCGCTTCATCTATGGCGTCATCCATCATCGTACGATGACTACTCGTGCGAATGCGCGATAATTTCTGCTTATCCAACGCCTTCACCGCGACGACGCCGCCCGTCGTCGTCTGGTACTTGTACACCTCACCAAACGCCCCGTGTCCCAACTTATCCACGTACGCATATCGCGCGCTCAAGGGTTGCGTCGTCTTTATCAATGATCGCTTCTTCGTGTCGCCATCGTCCGCCGACGTGCTCACGACGCCTCGTCTGCTGTCGTCGTCGTCGCCTTTCGACGCCGCGTTCGATGCGCACTGTCCCATGACGCACACCTCTATTCAATAACGCACGCGCACACGTGTGCGCGTGCGCGCACGAGCGCGCGCAGACGCGAAAAAACAACCTCGTCGCGATGTGCTCGCGAGCGCACGCGCGCGCGCGCGATCCCGCGCGTCGTCGTGTGGCGTTTGAGAATCCCATTTGGAAGGCAACAACCTCAGTTAGGGTTTACACATGATGTTTGAATTCGCACGTCTTCGACGCGCGGCGTTGTCGCCGCCGCACTCCGACGCGCGCGCGTCGCCGCACTCGATCGTCACACGCGCGTCGTCGATCGTCGCCCTCGGTCGTCGTCGTCGGCGGCGCCGCCGATCGCGATCGCATCGTACGTCACGCGAGCGACAGCACGGCGCGCGTTTGAAATCGGTTGACAGCTCGAGTGCCGTTCGAGAGGCGGTGCGCGGACGACGACGGCGCTGGTGGGACGTGCGGTGACGCGAGGCGACGACGCGAGGTGGTATGTCAGGCATGACGTCGCTCGCGATGGCGCTCACGAGCGCGTCGCCCGCGAAACCGGCTGGGAAAAAGTGCAACTGCAAGAATTCAAAGTGCTTGAAACTGTACTGCGAGTGCTTTGCGAGTGGACGGTATTGCGATGATTGTAATTGTTTTGCGTGTAAGAATTCATTAGAAAGTGCACATGAACGACAACAAGCGATTGAGCAAACGCTTGAGAGGAATCCGAATGCGTTTAGGCCGAAGATTGCGGTGTTGGCGTCGCCGGCGAGAGGCGAACGGGCGAGCGCGGGCGGCGGCGTAACCGACGCGGACCTCATCGCTAGACATAATCGAGGGTGTCATTGTAAGCGCAGTGGGTGCTTGAAGAAATATTGTGAGTGTTTTCAGGCGGGTATATTTTGTTTTGATACGTGCAAGTGCGCCGAATGTAAGAATTACGAAGGGAGCGTCGCGGACGAGGCGGTGAAACGCGTGCACGGTCCAAACGCGAGGTTTCATGAGTTTGCTTCGGCTGCAGTGTCACCGAGTCCAGGACGGAGACGGAGTAAAAATGCAGGGGTTGCATCCCCAGGTGCAGGTGCGCATGAAAGCCCTCGTGGGGAAGAGAAGCGAGCTGGCGGAGTCGCCGCGCGAGACGCGTCTCCGGCGTACTACGCGCGCGAACCAGGAATGCCATTGATGCACAATTTAGTACAGCAAGGTGCGGTGGAAGAATTAGCACGTATCTTACTCGTTGTTGCTGATGAAACCAAAGCAAACGTGATGCAACGAGCTAGTAAAGGCGAGAACGACGCAAAGGCTGCGAATGGGAATTCCGTCGCCTCAGTCGCGGCGCTCGCGGCATCGCAGGCAGAACGTGGCATCATCAGGGGAAGACAAACTTCAGATGATCCCGCTATAGATGTCTTGTTGTGCGATGAACAGGTTCGAACGGCGCGAACGATGCGTGGTGTCGGCGCTGGACCGAGCACTTCTGCGCCGACGGAGACGTACGCAGAACAAGAGCTCAATTTATTAGGGGAGCTTGAGCGCGTGGTTGCTCGATTAACGGAAAACGCCAAGGCGCGCGTTGACAATTTGAAAAAAGCTGAAAAAGCATCGCGTTCGGCTGGTCGAGGTTCGAAGAGAGTTAAAACGGAGGAACTCATAGAGACATAGTATATGCATGTCTCGCATTCGCATTCGCGCGTCATAGCTCGGCGCAATGTAGCTTGTAATCCATATCAAACCATGCTTTAATTCGAGATGTATGCTCGTAAAGACGTTGCAAAAATTCACGTGCACCCACACGTCTTTTTTAATTCGAATGCTGACCGTACTCCGTAGACGAATACGCATCGGTGATTTTGGGCACAATAAAGCGCGCCGCGCACCCTTTTTCACCCACACAGCGCGTCGAGCGACGTCGCGCTGAAACAGTCTTCAAGCCTCCATCGCACGCGCGAGTCTTGAAAATAATTACTACGCACGTTCTGCGTGAAACTCTGCCCTCGTAGTCGCGCACTCGGCGCACGTGCGTTTTGCAAGTCATGGCGCTCGGCGCGCTATCCACCGCGACCCGTCCGTGCGTTGGACTCAACTCGCGCCGTGGCATGCGCCAGCGGTCATCTGTGCGCACGAATAGACGCACGCATGTCTCTAGAGCAACGCTGACGCCCGAGAAAGCGCATGAAGAGGCGTTGAAGCGCATTGAAAAGGCTAAAGAAACGCATCGTTTGGACCTCACTGGACTCGGTTTGCGCGCCATCCCAAACGAGACGTACGATTTAGTCAATCTCGTCGAGTTCCAAGCGTCAAACAATAACTTGTACGAATTATCAGAAGATATTGGAAAGTTAACTAAGCTTGAGCGGCTTGGGTTGGCGGGCAATCGATTGCGCAAGTTGCCGAGTTCCATAGGCGCGTTGACGTCGGTACGAGGGTTGTGGCTGCATGGCAACTGTCTAAAAGTATTGCCAGACGAACTATGCGCGTGCGCGAGCTTGAGAAATTTAGCGGTGGCAGGGAATAGACTGCGCGAGCTCCCGAGTGAGATGTCGGCGCTGACGAGTTTAGAGGAGTTGAGCGCGCCCGGGAACCAGCTGCGCCGGTTACCGAATTTGGGCGCGATGCCGTTGTTGCGAGAAATCGATTTGCATGGCAACTTAATCGAAGACTTACCGGAAGACATGCGAGGATTGCGAGCATTAGAGACGTTTAGTTTACAAGGAAATCGGCTGCGATCGATTCCCACTAGTTTAACCACCTTGCGCAGGTTGCGTTCGTTGAACTTGGCTGAAAATTGTATTCAGGAACTTCCAAGCGAAATTGCAGAAATGACAATGTTGACGTCGTTGTGGTTGTATACGAACGAAATTTCATCTTTGCCGGAAACTATGCGTAAAATGCCATCCCTTCGTCAGCTTTGGGTGGAAGGAAATGACAGTCTCGGTCCTTCATTAGATGCGTTTATCAGTGCCATGGATGGGCATAAGACATTGCGCACGTTTGGTATCGATCAGTATCAATTCGAGCATGTCAAAAAGAGCGCGCATTTCACTTCAGTCTCTGAAACCCCACAGTTCGCACCGGCTGGCTACTTCAAACTGGTCAGGTGGCACGGTTCCAGCGCGGCAGAAAAGCAAAATGCACCTGTCCTCATCGTCTCCTTTGGTAGCGCGCCCGGCGTGCCCAACTGGGGAGGTTTGCTAAAGAAGCTTGGTAAAAATATTGGTAAGGAGGATACTTACGACGTGTTATACGTGTGTGATGTGGAACGATCGTGGTATATGTCAAATGATATGAGTATCAATCAAGATGCGGAATTTGAGCGATGGAACACACATTTGCGAAACGCTTGCGCTGGATACGAGCGTGTCTTGTACATTGGTGACTCTATGGGTGCCAGTGCGTCATTGATGTTCGCCGAGCATGCGACGCGCGTGTTGTCATTTTGTCCGCAGGTTGACTTGTATTTATCATCAATCCGACCGAGTCGATCGAATGTATGGTTTCAGAGATTTAAACGTTGTTTGACGTCTGGGCTTGAAAAATCATCTGCAGCGGTTGACGTACACACTGGATCATGGGATCACGACAAGTACCAAGCATCTTTGCTTCCACCCGCCGTGATAAAACACATAGTGCATCCCGTAGATTCTCATAGATTGGCCTTGGCGCTCGATGGCGAGGAGAAACTATTGCCAATTATTAAAAAGGCGTACGACGCTGAGCTCGCTATCGCTCGCGGCGAGGCGCCTTCGAAGCCAGGCTCGTCGCCGTTAGATTCATTTGCCCCATGGCAAACTTTAGGCCTTAGATGAGAACAGTTGTATATTCTAGATTTGCATCGTTTTACACATTTACAATGGGTTTTGTACAACGAATCGTTTCATGAGCATGCCCAAAGCGATGGGCGCGACATCAATCGCGGTTTCGCCCGCTCGATTCCTAGCAGCGCGATCCGCGCCACGACTAAGTAAGATTTCTACAGCATCCTTACGATTGAAGAGTCCAGCGAGATGTAACAGAGTATTTTGCGTGCTGTCAGCAAAATTTACGTCAACGCCACGGTCCAACAACGTTTCAAGTGCTTGCGCGTCATTCGCCTTTATAGCCTCTCTCGCACCGCGTCCCGAGCACTCAAATCTCTTAACATGTGTATCATTATCATTATCATTATCCATCGAAGTCGTCGACGAGTGAAACGGCATCGCTGGCTCCACAACCTGCGTTGGTTTTAACTCTTCTTCATCAAATGCATTTGTCGTCTCTGGCGTAAGTTGATGGTTTTCTACCGCGTGCCGCACTTCGGGTTCATCACGCGCACCACCATGCACGCGCATCGTCGACGCTAACAAATTCTCCAATCCTCGATTATCTCGTGGCGGCAACACCGAGTTATCATCTTCTCCGTACGCGTCGTCGTCGATGAACACCGTCGCCGGCTTCCCGGACCCATCCATCATCGCCACTACACCATCGCTTTTCGTCGTATCTGGCTCGGTAAAAAATTTCACCACCACCGCGCTTTCTCTCAGCTCGTAGTCTCGCGCGATGGCATCCAGGACGTATTGAAAATCTCGCTGTCTCGCGTCCGCGACGCTCTTTGAGTGAAACAGCGCCTTCTTCGGCATTGGTGGTAATCTCGCCCCATACGTCTCCGATCGCGACAACTCTGCGTGTAAAGCCGCAAATTCGCTAAACCTCCGTTTGGTGCATATATCTATCGTTCCTCCATCGTCACGTGCGCCACCATCACGGTCGCGGCTTTGCACGCTTGCGTCGATGTATGCTTGCACATTTGTGGTCAACGTGATGGGATAATACACCGCCGTGTGCGCATTCGTAGACGCCATCGTCGCCTGCGCGCATCGTAAAATTTGTCCTTCGTGTACCGTCACTTTGAACGTGGATGACGTCGTCGCCGTCGTCGTCGTCGCTTGAGCCGCTGACATCGTAGGGCGTCAACGTCTGACGCTCCCATCGCCACTTTGAAGCACTCGACGACGACGACGACGACGACGGCGACAGCCATATCGACGGCGAATACCATCTAACGTCCTCAAAGCACATCCATGCCTCAAGGACCTTTCCGCACCGCCGCGGGCGTAGGACGCGCCGAACACCCATGGTGCGATGCGAACGCCGTTCAAGGCATCGAAGGCGTGGATGAATTAGGAACCGCCGTCGATTACACGTTGAAATCCATCGAGCACGGCATCGAGAACAACGTGCGCGATCGTTATGACGTCATCATCGTCGGTGCGGGGCTTTCTGGGTGCACGATTGCGGAGAGATTATCTCGTGAGCTCGGGAAGACGTGTTTGGTGCTCGAACGTCGCGCGCACGTCGGAGGTAACTGCTACGATTACGTCACCGAGCACGGCATCCGCGCGTCAAAGTATGGTGCGCATTTATTCCACACGAAACATCCTCGGGTGTGGGAGTACGTCAAGCGTTTTAGTGAGTGGATTCCTTTCGACCACAGAGTGCGCGGGCAGGTGGCGCGCGAAGCGGATAACAAAAAAACCTTGGTGGCGATTCCGCCAACCATGGATACCGTAAATGCGTTGTTCGGGACGAATATTAAAACGGAAGAAGAAATGGAAGCATGGTACGCGAGTGAACGGATATTTCCGGCGAATGGTGCAGATCCGGCGAATGGCGAGGAGGCGGCGTTGACGCGCGTCGGACCGCGGCTGTACGAAGCGATTTTCAAGCACTACACCAAGAAGCAATGGGATAAATACCCAGAAGAGCTCGATGCTTCGGTGTTGATGCGCTTACCATGCAGAACGTCCACGGATGATCGATATTTCAACGATCCGTGGCAGGCGCTGCCGAAGCGAGGCTACACGAGAATTTTTGAGAATATGATCGGCAACGATGCAAACGTGGACGTTCGGCTCGAGACTGATTTTTTCGAAATGAAAAGACTTGGAACGTTGCCAAAGCACGATTTATTGGTATATACCGGTCAAATTGATACCTATTACGCCGCGCTTGGGATGCCCAAGCTCGAGTATCGCTCGTTACGATTTGAAGAGGAGTACATCGAAGACACTGGCGATGACGGATTATTTTTTCAAGAAGCCATGGTGGTGAACTATCCTGGAGCAGACGTGCCTTTCACGCGAATCGTGGAATACAAACACGTGCCGAACCAACCGGAAGGACGCCACGAGCGTCCTGGCACGCTCATCGCGCGTGAGTATTCAAGCGCCGAAGGCGAACCGTACTACCCAGTACCGAATCCGGAAAACAGAGCCTTGTATGAACGCTACGCCGAGCTTGCAGCCAAAGAAGAAGGTGTGGCTTTCGTCGGTCGTTTAGCGTCGTACAAGTATTTCAACATGGACGAAGCGATATTAAATGCGCTTGAAGTGTTTGATAATTTTATGGAAACTGGCGCGCTCGATCCCAAGCGAGCGCCGGCTGAATTTGGCGCAGCTTAAACCACCGCAGCTCACAAGCTTGCAGTTGCGAAAGAATATTTCGTCATCAGACGTTCAGTTATTTACTTTTCACTTCATCACACGTCGCTTGCGCGTGCTCAAGAAGTCACGCGCTAAATAGAATCATTTGAGTATGGTAGACTTGTAAAAAGCAAAAAGCTCCAAACAGACTATCTTCATACCGCGGCGTGCGCCATGGTATCATCCACCGCACTCGCCTGTGGCCTCACACAATACTTTGGCTACGTCATATTATCCACCATCATCGAAAGGGTGTATTATGTGCGCGGTGCGTCCACTGGGACGACGAGCACATCGGCAACGCTTAATAATCACGCGAGGAAGATTCAACACCACGTTCAAGCGCGCGGCACCACGCGAACGTCTGTCGCCGCACCTTGGGGGTTTCCATTGTACCAACTATGCACTCGAGCCAGCCTCGTGCACGGAAGCGAAGAGCACGCGAGGCATCGGGTGTTTGCATCGATTAATTTATTGGTGAGCTCTTGTTTTGCTGCGTGCGTCGGCGAATCCGTGGCGCAGCGTAACTCTACTTTGCGCGCGTTCGCGAGTTACGCAAGCACAAAATCATATAGCGTTGATTTCGTGCTCGGCTGGTTCAAAGCGATGGCGCTCCAAAGCGTTGTGGAATATTATTGGCATGTTTGGATGCATAGCAAAGCGATGTACAAACGCGTACATAAAATCCATCACACGTACAAAGCGCCGAGCGTGTGGTGTGATTTATGCATTCACCCGATTGAAGCATTTGGATACTACTGCATCTTATACAGTCCCGCGTTCGTGGTGTCGATGCCTATCGGGGCGTTTGTGTTGTACATGGCTGTAAACGGGTTGTGCGGCGTATTGGACCACTGCGGCATCAAGCTGAGCGTACCATTCGTATACGACACACAATCACGATTTGCACCACAAATATTTTGAGGTAAATTATGCGTTCCCTTTCGATTTCATGGACCGCATACATGGAACGTACCGCGCACCGGATTCACACAAGACGGAATGAAAAATCCCGCATTTGGTATTTATAAAATCTGACATTTGAAGTCGCCGCCGTGGGTGCCACGGCGAGCGAGTGTACACTAACGCACGCGCGAATTGCCCATTGTTTGTAATACAAGTTGTATTCCTTTTCTATAGCAGCGAACGCGCTGCGCGTGCGCGCAATTTAAAATAAGTCTTTAGAGTGTCTCGTTCGCTTTGCAACCTCGCCGCGCGCACTGCCCCACGTCACAATAACGCGCGTGTGTACGCACGCCGCCCCGCGCGCACGACACACACGCGCGCGATGTACGCATCACACGATGGCACGCCGCCCTCGAACGATGTATGGGCGCGCTACCGCACCGATGGCGTGCTCGGCGCAAACTTGTTGAACCAAAAAGAATCCAAAACAATCAGCGAACGCGCAGCGTACGCGGAGCAAGAGGTACGTCGCAGCGCACCGATGACGCGCGCGCGATGGCGATGATTTGTGTGTACTTCACGTGTGCGCGCGCTCGGGACGATGCGGTGTGCGCGGGGCGACGCGTGCCGGCGGCGCGGGCGCTGGATTCGCACTCTTGGAAAGTTCCCCTGGGCTTGGTTTTGAGCTCTGCGCGTCGACGACGGCTCGCGTCGAGCGCGCACGGTTTCGCGAGTGTCAAAATTTATACTGACAATGTTGTTTTCTAACCCGTCGTTTACATGTGTCGTCGCAGATGGAACGTGCGCGCGTCGAGTTGAACGAAGCGTTGAATGAACGAGACGCGTTGTTGGCTCGAGAAGAACGAGTGATGGCCATGGTTGATGCCGCAGATCGAGAGTACCGTAGTGAAAAAGCACGATTCGCAGAAAAAGAGGCGACGATGAGACAAATCATTACAGAGTTGAAAGAGGATTTGGAACACGAGCGGCGGGAACACAAGAGCGGGGTTAAGAGCGTGCGCGAACGCGAAAGCGCCGATGCTCGCGAACTTGGAGCTTTGCGACGCAGGAATGATGAGTTAGTTGGTGAAGTAGAAAGCTTGAAAAATTCAAATGCCGCGCTTCGCAAGGCACAATTACAAGCAAAGACGGATAGATCCGAATGGCTCGAAGGTGAAGCGGCGGAAATGGAGAAGCGTTTAAAGGCTTCCGAGGCGCAGTGCAAATCGCTCAAAGGAGAGTTGCAATTTGAAAAGTCCAGCGTGACCAAGATGGAAAGTCAAGCTTTAGGATTGCATAAGACGATTAAGGACTTGAATGCCGCAGCTGTGGCTAAAGATGGGAAGATTGCGCAATTACAAGCTCGCGTTGAAGAATTGAATGCAAAGTTAGCCAACGCCTTGAGTGACCTCGCAAAAAGTGGGCCATTGTCGTCACGAGAGAAGGCGGTCGAAAATAAATCTGCCGCCGTACAAGCAAAGGAAACTGAAGTTACTGCTCGCGAAAAAGAGCTCAAAGAAAGTTTGGCCAAGTTGAAGGCGCGTGAGGCGTCGTGCGCGAGTCGCGAGAAGGCTCTCGCGAAATCTGAGGCGAGCGTCTCGCGAGCGACTGGTAAGGAAGTTGCTTCGCCTGCACCGACGCCCGGCCCGCGCTATAGCTTTGCTGACATCGCGCGACGTTACGTGTTCACGCCTGGTATGAATGCAGAATCACCAGCGACCTCATCAAAGTCTCCCGCCCCTGCTCGTACGCCAGTGAGCGAAAAGACGAAGAACTTGTTCACTGGCTTGTTCGCTCCGAAGGAATCAGAGTCGAAAGCTGGAGACGTGGCATCTGCGATATCGGCAAAGAAGACAGAAATCGCAATCAAAGCGTTCGGTGTGTTGCAAAAAGTAGTGGGCAGCAAGGAAGAACAGCCCAAGGCCATTCAGGCACCGAAACGCTTGGAGCAAACATTTAAAGTGGCATCTCCTGCGCCGAAGTCTGAAGCTAAGAAAGCTGCTACGCCTGCAAAAGTATCACCGTCAAAATCACAGCCGAAAGCCGAAAAGATTGCAGCTAAGCGCTCGCGCATCGCAACTGATGAGTCCGAAAAAGCTGATGAGCCACCGACGAGAAATACGCGAGTCAAGCGTGAGACGGTGAAGGCGAAAGATTCTGAGGAGGTTGTCAAGGAAGGCCGCTCGTCGCGCACGTGCAAACCAACAGCGAAGGCGGCTGAAGCATCCTTACGAGCGACGACGAAGAAGACTGCTGAAAAGAAAACAACGGAGGAGGAAACTAAGGAAGAGGAGCCTAAGCGCAAACGCGGGCGCCCGGCCAAGATGAAAGAACCAGAGACAGAGTTTCCATCGACACCAAAACCTAAAAAGGCTGAGCCAGTGGAGGAGGAATCGAATAAAGAGAAGCGTGGTCGTGGTCGACCTGCGAAGAGTCGCACGGCATCGCAGCTCACTGATTTCCTCCAGCCAGGCAAGGTGGAAGCATCTACGCGCACGACCCGCGGCTCTCGTCGGAGCACTCGTAATAGCCGAGAATAATTCTTCTACGTTTGACTTGATGATATGACAACAACAACAACAAATTCTAAGTACACGATTACATAGTTCTTCTCCTCGTCCCTTTATTCATCATCAAAGGTATTTTTCTTTTTCGCTGGGAACTTTGAAGGCCACGAGCCTTGAGGTTGAGATTTTGTAGCCGAACGCGCCGGTTTCACGCCCAACGCCGCATACAAGGCATCGGCTAATGTGTTGCACCGAACGAGTTCAATACCAGACTTTCTACCCATATCTGGTGTGCTTCCTGCTTCAGGGAGTAGCACGCGCTTAAATCCCATCGTCGCCGCTTCGGCGATGCGTCGCTCGGCTTGCATGACTGGGCGCAGTTCACCGCCGAGGCCAACTTCACCAAAGAAACACATGTCTGGAGGCAAAGGCTTCTCAACGAAACTGCTTGCGATGGCAAGCGCAACCGCGACATCTGTTGATGGATCTTCAAGCTTCATACCCCCGACAATATTGATGAAAATGTCGTGCTTGTGCACGCGACGCCCGAGCACGAATTTGGCCAACACGGCGAGTAATAATTGCATTCGTTCGAATCGTAAGCCAACAGCAGTCCGAATAGGCGGAGCCATCATTGACGAGCCTCCTCCTTCTCCAGAATCCCCGCGCTCGGCGGTCAACGCCTGAATTTCAAGCATGAATGGACGAGAGCCTTGCACCGTCACCGTCGGTGCCGCCGAAACGTCTGGGCTCAGAATTCGTTCGCCTAGAAATAACGCCGAAGGCGACGCCACGGGTTTCATTCCCTCGTCACTCATCTGAAATACACCAACTTCATCCGTAGACCCATAGCGATTTTTATGTCCACGTAAAATACGCACCGCGCGGTCGGCGTCGCCTTCCAAATACAGCACCACGTCGACAATGTGTTCCAACACGCGCGGACCAGCGATATCGCCGCTCTTCGTCACATGACCGACGATGAAAACCGGCATCCCGCTTGTTTTCGCCGCATGTAACAACGCGGTTGCACACTCGCGCACCTGCGACACGCTCCCTGGGCTTCCAGTCGCATCTTCTAAAAACACGGTTTGAATGGAGTCCACGACGAGCGCCGACGGTTTTAACTTTTGCACCGCTTCGAGTATATTCTCCAATCGCGTGGCGCTGTATAAATACACCCCGTTCGGGTCCACGTTCATGCGTTCTGCGCGTCCAGCGACTTGTTCCACGGATTCTTCTCCACTGGCGTATAAAACACCGCCTCCCTTGAGCTCACCATCCGCGCCGCTGTCGCGCGCGCCCATCAATCCCGCGACTTGCAACAATATCGTCGATTTCCCCACTCCAGGGTCACCACCGACTAAAATAAGCCCACCAGGCACGACGCCACCACCTAACACGCGCTCTATTTCCTTCCCGAGCTCCCCAGCCAAGGACATTCTCGGCATTGTTGGCCCCGAGCTCGAATCTTTCGGCTTCAACACGTCCCGCAATGCGCGAGGCGCGCTCGTTTCCGATACCCATCCCCCAACGCGCGTCGTTCGACCCCCACCACGACCGATTCCTCCACTCACGATATCATTTTCTGCTATTCTTGCCACCGCACGGGCGCCCGCACCACCACCCGCGTTCGCTTTCGCCCCAGACGCCGGTTCGCTCGCCACTCGCACCACCTTGAGCGAGTCCCACGCCTTACAACTCGGACACTGCCCGTACCACTGTTTCGTGTCCTCGCCGCATTCCTCGCACACGTACACCTGCTTGGACTTGCCACTCGCGCCCTTGGCGCTCGACGACGCAAACGTTCGCACAGATGCGCGACGGGCGGCGTCGTGCGTTGGGTGATGGATTGCGCCAATTCCATGCGGCTTCACAGCGCGGACGACGCGGCTCACACCGCGCGCGGTCGCGCTCGAGCGCGGAGCGTTGGTGACGATGGATGAGATGTTTGCAATCATTTCACGCGATACGCGCGTTCGGCGCATCAATATCGCGAACGGCTCGTTGTGAGGTTATTAAGATGATGATTACAAATCTGACTGAGATCTTTTTCAACAAACCAAACCAAACCAAACGCGCGTTTTGTTTTGTGTCGTTTCAAATGCGTGGCATAACCCACGAAGACGATGCGTGCATACGTACGCATTAACGCCGCTGCTTTGCGGCAAAAATGTTCTTTGAAAGCTGTACGCGCCGTGCGTGATCTTTCGCGCGCAAAGACTTCAAATTGTACAATTCGTATTGCGCTTGGTCGTCGAATGGGTCGAGTTGCAAGACGCGCGTGAAATCGCGCTTGGCGTCATCGAAATCGCCACGTTGCGCGTATGCGCGTCCGCGACGAAGAAGCAAGCGCAAATCATCAGGGTTTTCCTCTTCGGCTTCGTTTAAATACGTGATCGCTTCGCCGTAGAGTTTTAATCCCATGCACGCCGAGCCGAGATTCATCAAGCACGCGAGTTTATTCTTCACCACTTCGGCGTGATCCATCGGGTTTGTGCCCTTGACGAGTTTCATGATTGACAGCGCACGAACGTAGCATTCACGCGCTTTGTCGAATTCCTTAGCGTTGTAGAAATCATTCCCTTTATATCGAAGCTGGCATTGCTCGTTCAACGCGCCCACCAAATCTTTCGATTCCAACCGCGCCTCGCGCGTCGTCGCCTTGGTAAACTCTGCATGCCCTAAATTATTCGGATCACGCAAGTAATTCACCATCGTGCGCTCAATTTCCTCTTCACTCGCTCGTCCTTCATCAATCGCACGCTGCGTATCGCGTAACATCTCCAAAACCAACGGATTCCGCGCCCACTTTCCAAAGTCCCCGTGCGCGTCATTCTTAAACGAAGAAATAATATTCTTCAACACTCTCGTGCGCAAAAACGGCGCAATATTCCGCTGCGCCTCTTCATCCGCCCCAAGCACGGCTTCTCGAAATTGCATCGACTCCACGCGATGCCCCACGCGATCCGTCTTGCGTAATTCTCTCATCTGATGCTCCGCCATGATTTTGGCGTTTTCCGGCTGCGCGCAAAACGCCTTGAACGACTCCTCGAACCCATCCGTGTTCATGACATCGCCATCGCCGCCATCGTCGCCGCCGCCGCGCATGGCGCTTCGTAACGGGGTATCCCCGCCACCACCGCAGTCGTAATCCATGCGCGCATCCATCTCGCGTCGTCGTCGTCGTCCGCGCGCGTCAACCAATGCCGTCCAGTCAAACGCGCGCGCACCACACAGAACACCGAAAACGCACGGTCGGTTGGACATTCGGACACGTGGCGCCCAGACCCCCCCACTCTCCATACATCACACACCATACGCCTATGTAGATGTCCCAAACACCCACCGTGCGCGGGTATCGTATAGACACAATCGTCCTTGACTATGTACGACGTCATCATCATCACCCTCGGGGGTCATCGGCGATCGATCGCCGAGTCGCGCCAGCGTGCGCCTCGCCCGCACGTCGACGACCGCGCTCGACGGACACACACACACGCACACGGCCGACGCACGCGTTCGATCCCATACATCACCGCACCATGTTCGCCGCGACGACGACGCGTGCGTTGACGACGACGACGACGCTCGAGGCGCGTCCTCGTCACCCGCGAGGGCTTCGCGTGCGCGCATCCGGCGCGAACGACGGCGCGAAACCGCAAGGCCAAGCGATCGCGCGTCGGCAGGCGTTGAAACACGCGTTGAACGCGGCGTTCGTCGCGTCTGTGTGCACCGCGGGCGATCGCGCGTGGGCCATCTTGCCCGGGAACGATGACGAGGATGAAGCTTTTTTGCAAAAGGCCAAGGAGAATCGCGCGAATCGCATTCAAAGCGAAGTGAGCAAGGAAAAGGCGTATGTGAACGATACGGGGTTGAAACAGGATGAGAATACGGCGAAGATTCAATTGGCGGTGTATAAGCTTTCGAAGAGCGGTGGGATGATTGAGAGCGGTGCGCTCGCGGATGCCGCCGGGGAGCTGAGCGGGAGCTGGGTGAGCGACACGCAAGCCGGCGCGGATGCGTTGGGCGCGGCATCCGAGGCGAAGAGTTTTGCATCTGCGGTGAGCGCGTTACAGGGGAAATGCGCGAATGGGGACGATGCTGGGGCAAAGTCGGCGTATGGTGGTGCTGCCAAGGCGTTGCGCGCGTTGGCGTCGGCGGCGGGCGTCGAGAGCAAGTTGCGTTTGTTGTAAGCGGCGCGAGGATGATGTTTGGACATGCATCTCGAGATGTGCGCGCGTGCGTGCGGCGATGGGTTGGTGATATTCGTATATCTGATATTATTCCTGCTACTAACTCTTTGTAATACAACATTTTGAATTGCTTCAACTTTATTCGCGCGCGCGTGCGCGCGCGCGTGACGTCGTCGTCGTTTTGATTTTATTGTTTAAAACAACGTGCTTTCATCAGCAAAGTATTCCTTAGCCTCCTTAGCCTTGGTTTGCTTCACTAAAGACGCGTATTTGCCCATCAAAGGTTTGATGATTTGCCACACGGGCGTGAACACCCACGGAGGTTCAATCAACAACACTTGCGAAATGCGCTTTGGGAAATAATCAAAGATGCACTTGATGAAAAACTTGACAAAATCAATATCTGCATTCTTCATGGAGAACCCACGCAAGTCAAAGACGCACATTATAGTCTCGCTCGCGCCATCACCTTCGGCGCGCAAGGCCTCCAAGGCTTCATCGACGAGCTTGACGCACAACTTGCACGTTCTCGCCAATTCGCGCGTTTCGACGTCGTGCTTGGTCAACGTCACGTACACCACCGGTCGACCGAGTACGTCACGTTCGGCGAGCAACACCGCCTTACCCGTCGCAGCTTCTTCGGCGACGTCCGGCGCGCTCGCGAGCGCATCGTACCCGTCGTCCATGCGCCACTGTAAATATTTCTTTGTCTTTTCCGTCGCCTTATCCGCGTCGAGCTTACGATCGCGTAAAAACCATTCCAATAACCAGTCCGGAGCATCCTTGAACGCGTCTGGATCGTTCGCACGCATCGTCGCCACACCCGCGGCGACTTCGGTCTTCGCGAACGCGTCCAACGCCAGGCCAGAGGCGCGGATTTTCTCTACGCGTTCGACGCTCGCCGAAGCGACGACGGAGACGCCTCGCGAAGCCGCTCGAACGGCTCGCGTACAGCGACGCGCGCCTCCGTTCGGCGCGCATAACACCGTGGACGGTGCCAACACAGCGCGTTGTGACATCATGACCGACCCGAACGTGGACCCGAGAGTGACGTCGAGAGTGGAGAGTCGAGAAGTGAGGCGCGGCGCGCGCGAGTCAGCCGGGACGCCCGCTCAAATTCCTACTAAAGTTCATCGTCTTCACCGCCGTGACGGCGCGTGTCATGGACACTGTCATCATTTGCCGTTTTGCCTCGTTCGCCGCGTTCATCGTCATCACCACCACCACCACCGTCGTCGTCATCGCGAACGTCGCCGCTCGAGCGAAACGTCACCGTTTTGCCTCGTCGGCGCTTGGCGTCGTCGTCCTCATCCAACCCTCGAACGATGTCCTCTAATTGCTCCGGCGCTAAATCACCGTCGTAGACTTGACGTATGACGTGTGCGAGGCGGTTATAATCCCCAATCCGTTCGTCTCGTTCGATTCGTAGAGCTTCTAATCGTCGATTTGCGTCGCATTCGGCGTTTCGCGCGCGTTCGCGAATGGAATACGCGTCGTCGCGTTCGCACACCACGAGCTCATACGCCGATTTTAGCGCGTCTCTCTCATCTTGCAGCGCATCAGCGTCATTTTCATGTCGTTTGATTTCTTCCATGCGGTCGTCGTAATAGCGCTGGATCATTGAAAGCGTCGTCGCGGCGTCGCGATGTTCGCTCGCCATGCGGGACACGGATTGCCGAATGGCGCGTTGGATGAAATCGGCGTCAACGCCGTCATCTTCCGCAGCGTGTTCGAGCGCGCGGCGTAAATGCGTTTCATAACTCGGCGGTTGCTTCGCGTGCTCGTGATGTTTGTGTGCACTCGTACTGCCGCTCACGCCACCACGTTTCGTCGAAATCTTTGCCCGAGCGCCGACTCGAGACGATTTCGCCGTCGTCGCCACGCGCGCCTCCACGAGCGTCACGCGCGTCGTCGTCGTCGTCGCCGCCGCTCCACCCTGTCTCTGCCGCGCACCATCCCCAGTCATACACGCACGCATCGTCGTCGTCCCGAGCGATGATTTCCGCCCACTACCGTGTCTACTCGCCGGTACGCGCCGCGCGCCGCCGCGTCGCTCGGGTGATGATATTTTAAGCCTCCTCGCGGGCGAAGACATCGACATCGACATCGACGACGACGACGACGACGACGACGGGCGAGCCACGCCGCGCGCCGCGGGACGAGAATAAAACCCTAAACTCGTCGTCGCACGCCGCGCGCGCGCGCCCTCCACGCGCGGCTGCACCGTCTCGCGTCGTCGGCCATCCAGCGCGGACATGTCAAATGTCACAAATGAATGTCAGAGCTCTCTGCTCTCTCTTGGCGACGCCACGCGGGCGACGACGACGACGAGGCGGCGTCGGGGACGACGAATGCGACGAATGTAACGAATGCGACGAATGCGACGCGATGGGCGGCAGTCGTGCCGACGACCGACGTCGATGCGCGTCGACAAGTAAAGACCACACACAACGCGCGCAGTCAAAATCGTTGACCGAACCCTACGTAAACCCTACATTCACATACTGTGAACGACTTTAGCCTATATATACACGTGTGCGCGCTGTCGGCCGCCAATGCGCATCGAGCTTGCGTCGTCGCCATTCGTCGACGCGCGCCGCGATGGACGTCTCTCGAGACGTACTCGCGCACGAAGAACGCGTGTTACGCACGCCTCAGGATGTCGAGGCGTGGCAGGCGTACTTGGATAGCACGAAACACGCCGTTTATCGAAGCGTCGATGGGGACACTGACGATGATGATTGCGATTCTGCCGCGATACAACGACGATGGATGGTGTACGAACGCGCCGTTCGCGCGTTACCGAACTCGTATAAGATGTGGTACTTTTACTTGCTCGAACGCGTGGAGTATGCGAGAAAGTTTAGGTGCGACGACGACGAGCACGCGCGGGCGAGGGCGGCGTTTGAGCGCGCGCTGGTGACGATGCATAAAATGCCCAAGGTGTGGGAACTGTACATTAAATACCTGACGTCGTTGCGATTGGTGACGACGACGCGACGGACGTGTGATCGCGCGTTGGCGTCGTTGCCGGTGACGCAGCATGAGCGGGTGTGGGTGCTGTATTTAGATTTTATACGCGCGGAGGGCGTGCCCGGGGACACGGCGCGGCGCGTGTATCGACGATACCTAAAATTTGAACCCGGCCACGCTGAGGAGTACGTGGAGTTCTTAAAGAGTCGAGGGTATTGGGGTGAGGTCGCGACGAAGATTGCGGAGTTGGTGAATGATGATTCGTTTCAATCGCTCGCTGGGAAGTCAAAGCATACGATGTGGTTGGAGCTGTGCGACGTCGTCACCAAGCACCCGGCGGAGGTGCGCGAGTTGGATGTGGATGCGATTTTACGGGGCGGCATACGGACGTTTACGAATGAAGTTGGGCGATTATGGACTGCACTTGCAGACTTTTACATCCGACGCGGTTTGTTTGAAAAGGCGCGCGATGTGTACGAGGAAGGATTGGAGAGCGTAAACACCGTGCGCGACTTTTCGTTGATTTTCGACGCCTACACGCAATTTGAAGAATCTGTGATTAGCGCCAAGATGGAGGCGGGCGATGGCGACGACGACGACAACGACGACGATGACGCAGATGACGACGATGGTATTGACTTTGTGTTGAAGGAATCCGGGGACGACATAGAGCTCCGTTTAGAACGTTTAGAACACCTCATGGAGCGACGGCCCGAATTGTTGAGCTCAGTCGTGTTGAGGCAAAATCCACACAACGTGCACGAATGGGAGAAGCGCATTGCGTTATTTGAAGGCAAGCCCATGAAGCAAATCGTGACGTATACTGAAGCGGTGAAAACCGTCGATGCTGAACTCGCCACGGGGCGTCCGTGTAACTTGTGGACGTCGTTTGCCAAGTTTTACGAGACGCACGGCGACGTCGCGAGCGCGCGGACGGTGTTTGAAAAGGGCACGCAGGCGACGTTTAAAACCGTCGATGATCTCGCCACGGTGTGGTGCGAGTGGGCGGAGATGGAACTTAGACACAAGCAGTACAATAACGCGTTGGATATCATGCGTCGAGCGACGACGCCGCCGGGCGGCGCGCGCGAAGCGCGTAAAAACATCACTCCAGCCGAATACGACGCGATGCCCGTCGCGAATAAGGTGTACAAGTCGATTAAATTGTGGACGTTCTATTGCGATTTGGAAGAATCTCTCGGGTCCATGGAGAGCACGAAGAAGGTGTACAACGACATGCTGGAGTTACGTGTGGCGACGCCGCAAATCATTTTGAATTACGCGCACTTTTTACAAGAGCACAAGTTTTTCGAGGATTCGTTTCAAATTTACGAGCGCGGCGTCAACGCGTTCAAGTTTCCGTATTCTCGTGAAATATGGATGTCATATTTGACGCAATTCATCGAGCGGTTCAAGGGTACAAAATTAGAACGCGCGCGCGATTTGTTTGAGCAAGTGCTCGCCGAGGCGCCTAAAAAAGAAGCCAAGGCGTTCTACTTGATGTACGCCAAGCTCGAAGAAGAGTACGGGTTGGGCAAGCGCGCGATGGATGTGTACGATCGCGCGGTGATTGGCGTGCCCGTGGATGAGCGGTTATCGGTGTACGACATTTACGTCGCGCGAGCGATGGAATTCTTTGGCGTCGCCAAGGTGCGCGCGGTGTTTGAATCCGCCGCGGATGCCACGGATTTACCGAGCGACGTCACCAAGACGCTCGTCACGCGTTTCGCCGAATTCGAGCGCAAGCTCGGCGAACTCGAACGTGCGCGCGCATTGTACGTGCACGCGTCGCAGTTCAGCAGTCCAGTCAAAGATCCTGAATTTTGGGCCACGTGGCACGCGTTCGAAGTGCAACACGGAAACGAGGATACGTTTAGAGAAATGTTGCGCATCAAGCGCGCCGTCGCCGCCGCGTTTGCGGATATGCACTTCAACATGACCGTCGTGGACGCACCCACCGAGCCTGCCGAAGGTGCTGCTGGTAAAACTAATGCATCTACAGCGGACGATGACGGCATGGATCCCATGGCGCGTCTCGAAGCGGCGCAGCAAGCCATGCCTGGTTTTGTGCGTTCGCACGTCGAGGGCGCGGCGACGACGACGGGCAAAGCCAATCCAGATGAAATCGACTTGGACGGCATCGGTGGTGGTGGTGACGACGCCGAAATCGATTTACTAGGCACCTCCGTGCCTTCTACAGTCTTTGGCGGCGTACAGCAACACACCAAGCGAGACGCCGAAGACGAACCGCTCGGCGCTTATGAACGATTCAAACGCGCACGCGGCGGCGAATAAAGCACGCATAGAAAGAACCAAACGTATGATAACAAAACCCATATAAATTAGAAAATCGTGCATCCACACACCGCCTCGACGAGCATCGTCCCCACAATCCCAACCATACACGCTCTCCCATTCAACCGTTCGACGTCGACGTTGAAATTCAACGCCTCCATCGCCAAGAACCCGCTCATGCCCTTCTTCCCATCCAACGACTGCGGATCGGCGTCGTACTCTTGCGGATTAAACTCAAACGGCTTCACGCTCGCCCACGCAATCGCCCCGCACACCACCGCCGTACCAAACGCGTGCACCAAGAGCTGGTCCCCGTACGACAGCTGTTCGGTGACTTCGCGCGAGGCGCCGACGGCGTAGCCCGCCATGGCGCACCTCCCAGCGATGGTTTCGTAGCGCCAATCGAGCGCGGCGAGCGGCGGCGCGTCCGCGGCGGTGTCCTTTGCGTCCGTCGTCGCGGTCTCGGCGTCGTCGACGGCGCGCGCGACGGTGCGCCGGCGGCCTATGAATGGATAAGATGATGATTGATGACGTAAGCACGTTGGTGTTGACGACGCATTCGTCGCGCGGTGCGCGGACGAGGCGGCGGCGGAGGCGGACGCGCGCATCGTCGCGGTCGTCATCGTCGGCATCGCGCGCGCGGTGGCCATCGCGGGGATTGGCGCGCGTCTGCGAGTGAGGCTAAAGGTGCTGCTATTAAAAAGTGACTCTACCACGGGTACTCGGCGTCGGGCGTCGGCGGGTCTTTGTAAAAGAATCCGCGCGGACATTGATCGACGGCGGCGGTGAGGGCGCGAAGGACGTGCGAAGAGAGTGCGTTTGGGCGGACGTCGGGGATTTCTCCGTCGTTGGATGCGAGGTCGATGATGAGGACGTCGTGTACGGCGGCGGCGGCGGCGTTTGATGCGCCGGCGCTCGAGTCTTTATCGACGATTGTTTTGAGTCGGTCGACGTCGATGAATGCGACACGCTCTTGTGGGTCGTCGTTGTCGTCATTGTCTGTGTTGCGTTCGAGTATGGCGTCGATGGAGATGTGCGTTTGGGTGTCTTCGTGACGTAACGTCGCGTAACGCACGTCGTTGAAAAAATCAATCCATCCCAACGTGACTCCTGGACACGACATACGTTTTGGCAAGCAACACGTGCGCGAGGCGTTGATGCCGCATTTCGTGCTCAGCACAAAGTTGTTTTGGCTCCATACTCCGAATTTGGCGTCGGATTTGCGTTCAATGTATGGTTCGTCGCACGACACCGCCGGAGCGATGACGCGTCGATTGAGCGACAACCCGAGCTTGATGAGTCGGTAGGTTTGGAGCTTGATTTTATACAACGCCTCAGCGCTCGTCGCGGCGTCGATTTTCAACCCCTTGACCGCGATGAAGGCGTTGTTGTTGGTATTGGTATTCGTCGTGTCGTCGTCTTCGACGCGATAATCCCACCACCCGAGCGCCTTCATCTCCAACGGCTTATCCGTGCCGCCGACAAAGTGCGTCATGACGACGGGCATGTCATCCTCGCTAACCCATGCGTTATTCGCCCCTTGCGTCTTTGGCGACCATCCCGCGCCTGTCCATCCGTCTATGACCCAAAACGGCGGCGCCGCGACGTACTCGTCGTCGTACGACGTCCATCCTTTGAGGCCCGCGAGCTCGCGATAGTACACTTCAGTCACGGTGCTGGATTTCCGCGCGCCCGGCGGAAGCAACCGCTCGTCGACTTCCTTTCGTTCCACAATCCATCGCTTTTCGGCTTCGGATGGAAATTTTGGCACGTGCGACGCGACCCAAGCCTGTCGCTGACTCGGTTCGACGACGCGCTGGCCTTGTCGAGGATTCACCGCGCGTCCGACGACCGCCGACAGCACGACGTCGTTAAAAATGTGTTGGTCCCATAGCGACTCTTTGGCGCCCGCGGCGACTTCGCCTCGCCAATCTTTCAACGGTGGGTTCGATTCCAACACCGCGAGCATGCGAGTGATGGTTTCGTTCAATATCCCGCGCGCCACGCCGTCTGGTTTGGCGTTTTGAATGTACACAAAGCCGACGTTGAGTTGGTCGATTGTTCGCCCCTCCGCTTGGGCGAACAAGGTGTATGATTTCAGCGGCGCATCAGCGCGTTTAAACACCGGGTACGGATTGTATCTAAACGACACATCCGTATCGATGTACATGACGTTATACCCAACCCCCGAGAGTTTGAACATATAATGAAACCTCGACCACCACAGGCGAAACGCGTCGGCGCCGTCCTCGCGCTCGACGCCAAACGTCTTCAACCTCGGATGTCCCTTCAAGTACGACGTCCACGCGCAATCGATATCACCGTCGTGTGTTTTTGCCGACATCGCCATTATTCGCAGACACGTGTCTTCGGACTCGGTGTAGAGTAAAAAATGCTCAATCCCGACGGCGCGCGCGCTCGCCGCCGCGTTTCGCGCCATCGTCGCTCCGCCGGCGTTGGCGTTGATTAAAATCAACTCCCCTTTATACGACCGCTCATACGCGGCGCGTAACACATTATCATCGCGTTCTAAATCCATCCCATCTAACGCCTCGGCGCCGGCGCCGCGCCGAGGGATGATCCCGACCGAGGCGTACCCTTTAGTACTACCACCACCGTCAAAGCCGTACCTCGACAATCGCCTCTGCTGATTACTACTACTCATGCTCATCATCCTCACGCTAGTGATATCCACATCGCCTCGCTCTCGTCTCCGCGCACCATACGACGACGACGGTGACGGTGACGGTGACGCTAGAGACAACACCTTCCTCCCCGTCGTCGTCGTCGTCGTCCCATGCGCGCGCATCAGCGTCGCGCTCAGGACCATCATCGCGGTCAACAGCGTCGTCATCGCGCGCGTCATCGTCATCGTCATCGCGCGCGTCGACACCACGACACCGCCGACGAACGACGACGAGTCAAAACAACGCGTCTTTGCCGTCTATGCCGCGCGACGCGCGACGCGACGCGACGCGACCTCCACGCTGTGGCGCGCAGTCGCATTCGCATTCGCAGTCACCGCCATTCGGCACCTTATCCATACTCTACCCCCTCTATCCCCCATCACCGCGTTCACCGCGCGCTGCATGTTCGGACATTCGGCACCTCATCCATACTCTACCCCCTCTATCCCCAATCAACATACGCGTGGTCACATGTCCGGGATCCACACACCTGTATGTATACTGTTTACCCATACATACACCCACCCCCTCTCTTCGCTGTGGGTGCCGACGCCGCGACACGACGACGCGCGACGCGGACGACGACGACGACGACGACGACGACGACGACTTCGGAGGAGGACACCACCGTCGCGATATGCGCGCTCTCGACGACGCCGCGGCGTCGCGCGACGGCGACGACGACAGCGGCGGCGGCGCGCGCCCCGACGTCACCGTCAAAGTGGGCTACGCGCTCACGGCGAAAAAGGCGAGCCGCATGCTGAGCGACGCGCTCGTGGCGCGGTGTAGGTGCGTGTGGGAGGAGGAGGATGATGATGGCGCGATGCGCGTTCGTGCGCGCGCGCGCGTCTCGGCGCGGTGCGCGTGACGACGACGACGTGAACTCGGGGCGACGCGGGAGGAGGGGCTCGACGCGCGTCTCGCCGCGCGGAGACAAAACGAGACGCGCGATGACTGACGAACGACTCACGACGCACGCACTCGGCATGCTGTATG